>ERZ773037.135-NODE-135-length-38130-cov-28.346973_pt1 | contig 38130 bp, 61 predicted proteins | sample MGYA00511466_ERZ773037 | MGnify/ENA primary metagenome ERZ773037 (study PRJEB29015, sample SAMEA2738146) | human oral metagenome | biome: human oral; feature: human-associated habitat; material: saliva | place: China | collected 2202 ... | reverse complement strand
AAGAAGAAACAGAATAAAACAAAAGCTTTATCAGAGTAGAACTGATAAAGCTTTTTTAGTAGTTAAAAAGAAAAGACTCCTATAGGAGCCTTTGATAATATAGAGGCGGTAGACGGATTAAATACTATTGATTTAATAGGCTCTGTGAGGGTTTCGCCCCAAATCCGCCCCAAATTATGCAATCAGGAAGATTTCTTTGATTTTTTCAAAATTCTTTTCTGCCAAGGCTTCCATCTGGTGCGAGTAGACCTTTAGGGTTATATCTGGACTCTCATGTCCTAGTAACTTCGATATGGTCACAATGTCAATGCCTTTAAGTATCAGGTAAGAGGCGTATGTATGCCGTAAGCTATGATTTCTTACTGGACGACCTACAAGTCTTTTTATCAGCTTGTTACAAGCAGAATTGGACACACCAAAGCAGACACGGTTTTTAATGTTTGCTTGCCAATATTTCTTCTTGTAAGTTTTCAGCGTTTCAATCGTGGTTTTATCGATTGGCACTTTCCTTTTTGATGTTTCGCTTTTTAGATCAGCAAAATCTTGCGTTTTTGAATAATCAAAGGACTTGTTTATATCAATTATTCCATTTTGTAAGTCGATATCATTCCACGTTAGTCCCAGAGCCTCAGAGAAGCGCATACCAGTCACTGAAAGGAGGTAGAGGGTAAAATAGGACACGTACTGGATATTCGAGCGTGTGGACGAAATCAGAGCCTTATACTCGCCCTCTTCCAGGAAGTCATTCTCTTCAGCTCGGTTTTCGATTTGTGATTTCACTTTTGCATCATCAGCGAAATTGTAGCTGATTACTTGCTCACGGACTGCGACTTTCAGAGCGCCTTTTATCTGATAGTGAAATTTCTCAAGCGTTTCTTGTGCGTACTTTTCACCAAACTCATTGAGCCTTTTTTGATAATATAAAGGTGTTATATCCTTTACTTTCAAATCTCCAAAATAAGTCTCGATATGCTTTAGGTTTTTAGTATATGTATCCCAAGTCTTATCCTTGACGTGTGGGCGCTTGTAAACGTCAGACCAAGTCTTTACAAAATCATAAAGCGTGACATCTTTGTCTGTCAGGATATTCTCGGACAAGCTGTCCTCTATCTCCCTTGCTGCAACTTGAGCCAGTTTCTTGGTCTTGAACCCGCTTTTTGATTTCTGCTTATATTTGCCGTCTGTATCCTTGTAAGAGATACGATATTCCCAGCCGTTATCCCTTTTTCTGAAGTATGCCATTGTTTTTACCTCACTTTTTTGATAAAATGGGTATAGTAAAGCGGGCCATTTAATGCCTTTTACTATACAGGATATCCTCACACTCAAAATTTGGCGATGGCGAGTGTGGGGATTTTTTAGTTAATAGATAATATTGTTGAGATGATGTTATATATGAATATCATCATGACTATGAAAACGATAATTGAAACACAACCACAACCGAATAGACAACCTTCATCTGGTTCGAAACCAAAAGTTATTTTGTTGTAAAGATTATTGTATGCTGCACGTTTTGGATCTTTAACCCAACCAATACCTTTTTGTCCGTATAATGGAGATGTGGCTCTTTTAACTTTTCGATTTATAGCGCCAGTTGTTCTTGAAGAAACCCTCTTTTTTATGTTTGGTGTGCGTGGTCCTATTTTCATAATCTTTTTCTTTCTCAATCTCTATATATACTCATGACTTCTCCAATTGTACGGATGTCGTTGTTTTCATCTAGTCTGATGTCTGCATAGTCTGGGTTTAAACTTTCTAAATATCCCTGACGTAGCTTCTTAACATAGTTAGCACCGTCGACTTGGAAGATGCCTATGGTGTTATAATCAACCTGTTGTGTATTTTTGATAAAAAGATAATCGCCGTTTTTAATCTTTGGTTCCATGGAATTCCCGACGACATAAGCGATAGCGTCATAGTCGTCAGGTATTTCATCTTCATAGAATGAAACTTCCATATCTAAATCATCATCCTGCATCGAACCACTACCAGCTGATACAACTCCTGTGACAGAAAGAACAGATGTTTCTCTATAGTCGTCCATTTTGATGATGTTTTCCGATACTTCGTTTCCCTTCGTTTCTTCTTCGTTTCTCTGCTCTTTCAGTTGCCTCTCTGCATAGGTTAAGACCTTGGCTTGTCTTGGCTGGTGCAACTGGTCGTAGATGGTTTGGATGGGGGAAGTGGGAGAAGAAGAGTCATCGACCATGGAATTATTAGTTATAAATCTAGGATCTAATACAGATTTAGGAACTCCAAAAAAATCTGCAATTTTTTGAACATTACCCGGGATTGGCAAAGAAGTTCCTTTAACATACCCTGTCAATGTGCTAGGCGGTATCCCTGTAGCTCGAGATAGCTCAGCTTGTTTACAATTTCTATCAGATAAAATTGAGTTAAGATTTGCAGAAAAGACCTTCATATCCTCTTTATCTTGAGGAGTTAATTTCCCTCGTCCTCTTGCCATATTTTTACCTCCTATCTTCTTTACTATATAATACCGTTTATTTTCGATTTTGTAAATAAAAAATTCGAAAAAATTACGAAAAAATTCGAAAAAACTATTGACATACGATTTAATTCGTAGTATAATTAAATCAAGCTTAAGGAAATAACAAAAACAAACCGGAGGGAAATACCATGAACACATTAAACGAGAAAGCCATCAACATCTTCAAAGCAGTGGTTGCAGAAACATTGCTTCAAAACACATACGAGGAACGCTTCCTCTATGGTCAGCTTGAGTCATTTTGGAACAACTGCCGTCAGTTCGCTTTCGGATGGACAGAGTTGGTAGAAGAGATCGAACGCCAAGAGCGTTACCTTCTTGATGCTGGTTTCACTCAAGACGAAATCGATGACATTCGCTTTGATGCAGCGTTCGCAGGAATGCTGGACAAAATGAATGTAGCCTGATCGGTAGCACCAGGGTTCGACTCCCTGGCAGGCTGTTGCTCATAGAGCGAAAAAAGAGAAAGGAGTAGAAAGATGGAAAAAATTATTGCTTATTCTGTCGAAGAATTATATGAGAAAGTTGCAGAACAAGAAAAACGCATCTCAGAAATTGAAATGCGTTTAGGAATTAAACCTTTGGAAGATACTTCAACATAAATTTGGATTTGAAAATTTGAATGATAATATCTACATAGTTTTTAAGCTGAGGTAATGAAATACTGGTACTCTTGTTCCAATGAGTATAGCCGTTACCGACTGTTCGGATAAAATGAAGAGCGCCCTTTAGGAGGTCGTCATCTTTTACATATCTATCTATAGCGTTGTTAAAAGTTAATTTTGGATCAGATAAATATTCTTTGCTATCTAATTCAAAATCTAAGGCATAGTCTTTGATTAAACATTCAATAGCAGAGCGATAGCCTGTCCCTGCGATATTCTCTAATCCCATTTTTTCTGCTTCAATCGCTTCGCTGTAAAATTCTACAAATCTAGGAGCGTGTTCAACAAAGAGGGGATCTATGTTACTAACAACTTTATTAGGATAAACAAGAACCATAGTCGTTTCATCAGATTGACGCAAGTATTCTTGATTGGTCATGTGGTATTTCTTACAAGATGGGCAACGATGGTGCATAGTAAAAATGTAACCTTCTTGGATTTCTAATTTTCCCGCTTCATTGTTGGTAGGATTATTCCCAATGCCACACAAAGGGCAAGTTTTAGGAATTTGAATGGTTAAATATTTTGCGATTGTACCGAAGTAATACTCGACAGTAGATAGTTCCATAAGATTTCTCCAATCATTTTATTTTGATTATACCATATTTGAAAGGTGGTTAGAATTGGAAGATAAAATCATCGAACTTGCTGATTACTTCATCAGCGAAAACACAACGTACAGAAAGGCTAAAATAGCGTGTGAGAAGCTATTTAGACAAGTCAGCCATGAGATTGAACTCAGGGCTCTGGAAAGTAAGACGAGGGTGTGAAATGAGACCAAAGAAATATCCGTACAAACAAAAACTACTCTTTCCTTCGACAAAAAGAGTGGTGAAAGCAGTCGGTGAGCTTGAAGCGCTGAAAGAGCACTATCTTAGCTTGCCTGAGGAATTGAGACCTAGAGCGAAAGCGCTAGTCGGTGAAGAATCGGACTATGTTACTGATTATGATCTTGAGATTGTTTCATTTGATTTAAGACTTCGTTTTCGTGAGCTGCTAACATTTTTCGAACAATGTCCCTAACTTCACGGACTTTCACGGGTTCGAAAGTATGATTGTCATCACGAACTAGCTCAATGAGTTCATCAATCATTTTATCAATAAAAGGGCTATTTGCCATAACATCACCTCCTTTCTGACTACATTATAGCAGAATTGCGAGGAACAAATAGAAAAATAAGGAGGTAGGAACGTGCCGAAAATGACATTGAGAGCAATAAGAACAAATTATAACTTATCTGCAAAAGAAGTTGCCGATAAACTTAACATCCATCAGCAAACACTGTTGAAGTATGAGCATGATAGTTCAAAAATCCCAATGGACCTTTTAGATAAACTTGCTCGACTATACAATGTTGAAAAGGATTTTATTTTTTTAGGCAAAAAATACGAATTAAATCATAGTTTAGGAGAGGTATGAATGAACAATATTTCACAGAGATAGACATGGATAATCACGAAAGATACTTTAAAATCCCGTATCGGCTGATAGAAGATGATTATTTTTCAGATTTAGATCCGCTGGCCGTCATGGTTTATGGTATTTTGACCGATCGCATCTCATTATCTCGAAAAAATAAGCAACATTTCACTGACAAAGATGGATATTTGTATGTTGTAGCTACTAACGAAGAAATTGGTAAGTGGATAAAAAAAAGCGAGCCAGTTGTTATCAAATTAAAAAAGCAACTGATAGAACATGGTCTTTTGAAAGAAAAAAGGCAGGGCGTTAGATTGGCGAATTTGCTATATCCTCAGAAAATCAGAACTAAAGAAATTTTAGTTCAAGAACTTAAAAATATTAAGGGGGGAACTAAAGAAATTTTAGTTCAAGAACTTAAAAATATTAAGTCTAACCAACCTGATAATAACCAACCTAATATAACCAACCTAAATGAACCAGATGGGGATGGTGCTAATACTCTATATAGTATAGAGGACGCACCACCACAAAATGATTTAGGAATTGTTCACGATTGGATTTTTTCAGAGTTTGGACGTTATCCAACACCGTTTGAGATTGAAGACTTGAAAGCATTCCTGCAAGACCATAACAAAGAGGTCATCAAGCTAGCTATCAAGGAATGCGTGGGTAATGACAAGCCGTACTTCAAGTATCTCAGTAGCATCTTGAGAGACTGGAAGCAGAAAGGGTTGGTCACGGTTGAGTTAGTTGAAAATAGGCAGAAACCTACAAGAAGAACAAACACAGGAAGCGGCAGAGTTGTATTCCAAGAATATGATGATCCACTGCCGTTTTAGAAAGGAGGAGAAAATGGAAATCAAATACATTTATAACAAAACGTCTCTTGGGTGGGTATGGCAAGTAGAAATTGACGGACAAAAACTTTTTTACCCATGCGGAGATATAAAAGGGATGAAAAAATTTGTTAAATCAAACCTTGATTTATTGGTACAAAAATTGAATAGCACGGACAATTACGGACTAGCCTTCCTTGCTTGTGGATATAATGGGCAATCGCAAAATGATTTTATCAACTATTGGAAAAATCAAGGAGTTAGTGTTTTTTAGAAAGGCGGTTGAATGCAAAAATTAGGACTTGAACCTATCCATTACGTGAACGAGAAGGAGATTTGTCAGAAACACTCTTGCTTCATGTGGACGCTCAAACAACCAGTTAAGGCGAAAGGTCGGAAAGGGCTTTATCAGCCTACGTTTTGTCCCGAGTGTCAGCGAGAAGATATGGCGAAGGAGCAAGCAAAGAAAGTTGGGGAAGCCTACACCTCGTCAATCCTAAGCAACACATTCGACGTACTAGCACGCAATAGCTTAATGCCAAGTGACATGATGGATGCGAGTTTTAAGACCTTCACAGTGTCAAATAAGACGGATGAAGAAGCGAGGAACTTCGCTCTTAAAGTCGCAAGGCACTATTTTCAAGACGGCAAGGGCAACACGGTCATATTTGGCAAACCTGGTCGAGGAAAGACACATCTAGCGATTGCTATCGCTAAGAAGCTGAATATCGATTTTAAAGCAAACAACAACCCAAAGAGCGTGCTCTTCATGAACGTGCCTACCATGTTCCAGAAGATTCAAAGTGGTTTCAATCGAACAGATGCACGCACAACGGACGAATGGTTGGACTTGCTAAAGAAAGTTGACTACTTGATTCTGGATGATTTTGGGAAGGGCGACCAAACCCAATGGAAGAAGGATTTCTTATACACCCTGCTAGATGCGAGAGATAAGACGATTTTCACAACCAATCTTGACGGCAAGGACATGAAACAAGTATTTGATTCGAGTCTGATTAGCAGGGTTGCGAAGGGCGCGAAGGATTTGACGTTTAAATATCCAGAGAGCGCAGAGGATAGGAGGATTTTACCATTTTGACAAAAGAAGAACGGCAGCGGCAGATAGATGATTTTGAAAGTAATTACTATCAACTATCTAGCCTGTTAAAAGAACGGTTGCTAGAAACGACGGAGGAGCGTTTCGCAAATAAGATGAATGAACTACTGTATTACGCAACACAGGGTAGTGTGTTCACTTTTGCAAAATAAAAAAGCACCTGACGGCAATCAGGCGCTCAACAAAATTATTCAAGGAAATTATAACATGAACGATTTAATGATGCAACTATTAGACCAGTTTGAAGCTGGTTTGATGGATCGTACTCTTAAGGTCATGACAATTGTGACCGATGAAAAAAGGCGCTATCCAATGGAACTGAACAAATCGCAATGCTCCGAGATGTTGCTCGGAACGAAAGACACGTCAACGTTTGACGAGCGCTTCAACCGACACGCAGACTTTCCAAGAATCGAGGGCAAGCGTGAGAAATATCCAAGGGATGCCGTCATTGACTGGTATCACGAAAACTGGCAGAAAACGGCAATGTAAAGTAAAAAAAGGAGTAACTATGAAACTACTTACTAAGCTAAAACTCAAACACGAGGGCTTTTTTAAGGCAATCAACCTTGACTGGAGAGCAGTCGCAATCGAGCTTATGAACGACCTTATCGAAGAACAAAAGAGTCACTTTGCCTGCAAGCAAGAAAACTATGATCTAAAACGACAATTGGCAATCTATAAAGAAAAAGAGCAACAGGGAGAACAATATGTTTAAAGCAATTCGTACAATCAAAAAAATCAAACAACTTCAAAAAACAATGCATGATGCAAGCGCAACATTCCTACTTATGCAAGACATCGGATTAGTGCCTGATAGCGAAAAAGGGAGAGCTAAAGCCAAAGCGTTGCACGATGTAAGTCACGTTTTGAAGGACATCATGGACGGTAAATCGATGGATGAAGCAATGAAGCGTTTAGATATTGTGGTGGAAGCTGAAGAGGTGGGTCAGGATGATGACAGTTCCAGAAATTGAAAGCAAACTCTATCAATGCGTGACAGTGAACGAACACAAGCGCCTTGACTGGTACAAAGAGCATGATGTGAAGAAGTATCTGCAAGAAATTGCGAAGCTCTGGAGAAAGTATGAGGACTAACTAGATGGACGGATTATTTGACTACGACAGGGACATGATGGAGTCACATGAAGATCGAGAAGAACTCGACCCAAGCGAGTATGTGTATATCGGATGCGGTCGGTATCGATATGTAGGTGATGAAATATGAAACGACAGGAGAAAGTATGATTAGTAGGGAAATGAGCAAAATCGAAACAAACGTCTTAAACTTGATTGTCAACCGTGCAAGTTTTGAAGAGCCAATCAAAGCTGAAAAGGTTCGACAAGAAACTGGATTGTCAAAACGAAGTTTGGAAGAAGTGATTGAAAGCTTACGAGTGAATTTTAAGCATCCAATCGTAGCGAAGAAAACACAACCGAGCGGATATTATCTTCCACGCAATGAAGAAGAACGACAAGCTGGACTTGCGCCGTACAAACGACAGATCATGACTGAACAACGAAATCTTGCGACTGTCATGGCAGTTGACTTGAACGAATATTGGAGTGCATAGAAAGATAAAAGGTAAAAGAGAAATGACAAATCAAGTAGCAGTAAAAACAGCGGGGGATTTCTTAACAAATCCGCAACTATTAAGCGCAAAAATCGTCCGTCAATATTTAGATGCTTCCGGAAAAGCAAGCGACGAAGAACTGGCTTATTTTATCGCAACGTGTAAAGAGCGGAATCTTAACCCGTTCACGAAAGAAGTATATTTCATTAAGTACGGAACAAATCCGGCACAAGTGGTTGTTTCAAAAGATGCGTTCATGAAACGAGCGGAACAAAATCCAAACTTTGACGGATTTGAAGCTGGTATCGTGGTAGAAACGCAAGACGGAGAAATCAAACAAATTTCCGGAACTATCCACCGTAAAAATGACATTCTTTTGGGTGGTTGGGCGAAAGTTTATCGTAAAGATAGAAAATTCCCAGTTGAAGTTGATGCAGATTTCAAAGCATACAACACCGGAAAATCTATGTGGGCGAAGATGCCAGCGTTGATGATTCGTAAAGTTGCGTTAGTGTCTGCAATGCGTGAAGCGTTTAGCGAAAACGTTGGCGGACTATATACGACAGACGAAATGGAACAAGCGCAACCGATTGATGTTACCCCTCGAGAAAGTCGGGAAGAAGTAATCGAACGCAAACAAGCACAAATCGAACAAATGAAACAAGAACAAGTGAAAAAAGAAAATGGAACAGAATATCCAGCGGAAGAAATTCCATTTTTCACTGAAGAACCGATTGAAGAAATCGAATTGCCGTTTGTATAGAAAGGTTTAAAGCATGAAAGAAGCAGAAAAAATTAATCAACTTGACACTATCAAAATCAACTTTGAACCCGCCAAGGTCGCATTCAGCGACTTTGGAGCGTTTGAAAGCGGAATCGAACAAGCTATCGCAAAGTATGGCACTTTTGATCTAGAAGTTAACTCGATTGAAGAAGTTAAACAAGCAAGAACAGACTTAAACAAGTTGAGCCAAAGCCTAGAAGAACGAAGAAAAGAAATCAAAGGCAAAATCAATGAACCGTATGCAGAATTTGAAAAAGCCTATAAAACACCTTACAGCAAATTGAAAGGTTTGATTGATTCCTTAAAACAACAAATCGACGGGTACGAAGAAAATCAAAAAATCTTGCGCAAAGATACAGTTCGGAATTGGTTCAAAGAAAAAGCTATCGAAGGCAATCTCAATCCGGATATTTTTGAACAATATCTTGATTCATACACAAAAGCCGGTCAATTTAAAAAAGATAGCTTCCAGCTTTTGAAGAAGACAGAAGCAGAACTAGAAACAATCGTCATGAATGAGTTGCAAAAGCAAAATCAGAAAGACCAAGATATTTCAATTATCAGCACACAATGCGCAACTCATGAACTCGGACCAGCTACTTATATCAGAGCATACGAAAGCGGGCAATCACTTGCTGAAGTTCTCGAAAGCATTACAAAAGACGTTGAAAGCGCAAGACTATTCAAAGAGCAACAAGAAGCAAGGAAACGAGCAGAGGAAGAACGCAGAGCAGAAATTAATCGCATCGCAAAAGAACAAGCAGGAGCAAATATCAAAGCCTATGATGCAGAAACCGGCGAAGTTATCGAAAACGAAGCAAAACCGGAACAAAAAGACAATGGCAAGTATGTAACTACAATCAAGTTTTGGTTTGATTTGAAGCAAGCTAAAGACTTCAAGGAATGGTTAGATGCTCATGATATTGATTTTGAAACAGTGGAAGGAATGAAAAAATGTTAAACAATGTTGTACTTGTAGGGCGTATGACTCGTGACGCTGAGTTGCGTTATACCCCGTCAAACGTAGCCGTTGCTACGTTTACCCTCGCAGTTAATCGCACTTTTAAAAACGAAAACGGAGAGCGTGAAGCTGATTTTATTAATTGCGTTATGTGGCGGCAACAAGCAGAAAATCTTGCGAATTGGGCGAAAAAAGGCGCATTGATTGGAATTACTGGACGTATTCAGACTAGAAGTTACGACAACCAACAAGGACAACGTGTATATGTAACTGAAGTAGTCGCAGAAACATTCCAACTTTTAGAAAGCAAAGGGCAAGGCAACCAAGGACAAAAACAACAACAAGCGCCAGACTTTTCACGAAATACAAGCACAGATCCGCTTGATATTAGTTCAGATGACTTGCCGTTCTAAAAATGTGTATAAAGGAGAAAAACAATGAAACAACAAAATGAATTTTATGTAATCGCAAAAAAGGAACAAATGGATTTTTAACTAAGTATCGAAATAATGAACGAGCTCTAACATTTAGCGCGACCTACTCTAAAGATATTCGTGTTGCTTTAATTTTTGAGAAATCGGATGACGAAACATACAAAGCAATCCAAAATATCGCTAAAGCGGTTGGCGGTCGTCTTGTTAAAGTAAAGGCGGAATACGAGATTATGGAAGAAGACGGCTCAGAACTTGAAGAGATAAGCGAAGACGAGGAAAAAGAAGAAAAAAGAAGATTTTTATCAGATTTGTTGGGGTTATAAAACATGAGCGAACCAATCAAGCTAATTTTTGAACTTGACAGAAAGCAGATGATTTCAGCGAATGACAGACTGCATTTTCAGAAAAAAGCTAAAATCACTAAGTTCTTACGACAGTTAGCTGCCTACGAGGGCAACAATGTACTGAGAGATTACTTTGGATTGCCATTTAACGAGGATAAACCGTGCAAAGTGATTGTTTGGGTGTATGCTCCGACTAATCGCATATACGATCCGCCGAACTGGTCGCCAACGAGCAAGGCGTTATTAGATGGCTTAACTGATGCGAAATTTTGGACGGATGACAATTATCACGTTATTAAGTCAACGGATTTTAGGCACGGCGGAAAGTCCGGAAACAAGAGATATAGAATTGAGCTGGAGATAGTAAATGAAAGTTGACGTACAATGTCCGTTTTGTGGAGCGTGTTATAAAAGACATGCTAAAGAAAGTTCTAAATCGATTAGATGTCGTTTTTGTGGAATGTTTATCTTTTTACGAAAATCAGAAAAGAACGGATTTGACAAATTGGCTGACGAACCATTCAACCACAATGAATGTGTTAAAGAATTGAATGAGGTATTCGGATGAATCTTAAAGTCGGTGATTTTGTGAAGATTCTAAACAACGGAAATTTTCACAGTATTGTTCAAATTAAAAATATATACGAAAGTTACATCGAAACAACGCACGGGATTTTTAATTCTGAAACGCTTGCGTGTCGTGTAAATAGGAATTGTGTTATTTCAGGTGTCGTAGATTGGACGGACAGATGAATTTAAAACAACAAATGATTGAAAGTTTGAAGCACTCAATCGAGAAGACATAAGCTGATATAGTTGAATATTCAAAACCTTGTGAGAAGTCAGTCGCACAGAATAGGACAGCTCACAGAGAGTATTTGAAAAAGCAGTTGAAGAAGATGAAGCAACAACTGGAGGAGTTGGAAGATGAATGTAAAACAGTTGATTGAGAAGTATAAAAAACTTGAAGGGGTATGGGATGCTGAAGGAGCAGAAATCGCTCGTCGAATTTTTCTACAAGACTTAGAACAACTAGACGAACCCGAAAAAGTCAAAATCCCGCAGTTTGTGGCGGATTGGATTGAGGAAGCTAGAAATTCTTGTAAAGATGTAGCGGAATTATTAGAATTCGATTTCACGAATGAAGAAGTCGGTAATTGGTTTTTACGAGAAAATCCGATTGATTTAGCCGCTCGTGCATGGCTAGATGGCTACAAGATCGAGGAAGAGAACCAGTATGTGGTGACTTTAAAAAATAGGCAGCCTTTGGTCAAATCGCAATCAGGGAGTATTCTTTATTTTAGTCAAGATATAACAGCTGGGAATTATAAAGTTACCCGCAAAGAACTAGAAGAAGCTGGCTTTGGCTGGGTGTTCGATTGTGAAGGGATTGAGATTGAGGAGGTAACAGAATGACAGTTGAACAATTCCTTCAATCATTATCATACCTTATGTGGACTTCATATTGGTCAGTAATTTTTTATAAGTTCTTTAAAAATAATAAAAAAAATAATAAAGATTGAGGAGGTGGAGTGAATGAAATGGAATAAGTTAACAACAAGGAATATTTCTGAAGAAGAAAAAGAGTATTTCAATAATGGCATTGAGTTTGTCTGGGAAGGAAAAACTCCAGAAATCGATGAGGAAGTCCTTGTCTACAACCCAACGACAAAGCAGATAACAACAGATATTTGGATTGATTACGGGGAAGGAATTGGTTTTGAGAATACTGATGAAGACACAGTATTTTGGATGAGTTATCCGAAACCACCCAAGGGGGAAGATGCAGAATGAAAGACACACTAATTCGCATCCTTCTAGCTTGGTCGCTTATCGCTACGTGCTTACTATTCATGCAGCGTGAAGCACAGAAACCCTTGCTAGTCTATCATGCAGATAGCAAGTATCAGATAACTGGTAAGGTGGAAGCTAAGAAGAAAATCGGTAGTCTATTCACTATCACGATAAACGGGAACGTGTTTGTGGTGAGTGAAGAACAATATAACAAGGTGAAAGTTGGGGATGAGGTGAGAATATGACGTTCGTAGAACACAATAATCGTGAGAAAGCCAATAAGTTCGCTGAGTATGTGACAGGGAAGCCTTTGCGAGAATACTTAGCGAACAAAGTGAAACAATATTGCGGTAAAAATATATCTGTTTTCGATGGTGCTGCAGGTTCTGGACAGTTGGAGCAGTTTATTAGTATGACTGATTTTCATGCGGTAGAAATTCAGCAGGAGAGTTGTGAAGCATTGAAAACGAACTTCCCTCATGCAGTTGTGAATAATCAGAGTTTCTTCACTTATCAGTCAGATATACAAGTTGATGCAATTGCAATGAACCCGCCTTATTCTATGAAATTGAAAGATTTACCAGAAGAAGACCAACAGGCTATTAAAGGATTGTACCCGTGGAAAAAGTCAGGTGTTGTTGATGATATTTTCCTGTTGAAGTCACTAACTTACACGAAACGATACGGATTCTATATCATGTTCCCTGGTATTGCTTACCGTCAATCTGAGAATAAAATGAGAGAACTTGTAGGAAATAACCTTGTTGAATTGAATGAGATTCAAAATGGATTTGAAGACACATCTATTAACGTGATTTTCTTAGTCATTGACAAAGAAAAAAATAGCCCTGAAATTTCAAAAGAGATTTACGACTGTAAGACCAAAAAGGTTGAATATGAAGAATCTGATACGCTAGATTCAGACTTTAGATGGGTAGCACCAAGCAAACCTGTAGAGAAAGAAGAAATAGACATTGACCAAGTAAATGCTGAATTAGACCAAATGGCAATTGATCACCTTGAAAAGCATTTAGCTAGTCAATTGATTTTGATTCAGTTTTTTAATGCAGATATTGATTTAAAATCTTTTATAACAAAATGCCACAAGGTATTAGATGATTATTTATTAGCTTACAATTTTGCAGTAGGATTGGAATGAAACCAGACAAGATAACGAAGTGCGGACTACTAGAGGTTTGCGAGCTTATTTCAGGTACTAGAACGAAAACAACAGATGGCCCTTATTTTATCTATGGAGCTGGCATGAAATCGAAAGGTACAACTGACAAGTTCAATTGTGAAAGTGATACCATTCGATTGACTCGTAAAGGTACGGTTGGAGCTGTTTATTTTCATCGAAATCCATGTTGGATAGATGGAGATAGCTTCAGAGTCGAGCCAAAAGAAATGATAGATAAGCGATATCTATTTCATTGGTTGTTGATGAAACAGGAAGAAATTGAACGTTGTGCAGACGGAGATAATCAACCAGGATTGTCACTAGCTAGATTGTCAAAAATAATGATTGACGTCCCTGATATGGATTATCAGTTGAAGGTTGTTAAGTTATTGGATGAAATGAGTGCAGATTTGGAATTTTTTATAGACAATATCACACAAACAAAAATGAACCAAAGCAAGGTTTTGAGTTACTACAATAAAAAAATCGGAACGGCTTTAGAAAGAGAAACAAATGGACAATAAGTTAGATTGTGAAGATTGTAGAAAGTTTTTCTCTTCGAAAGACAAGTTAGATTATGATTGTGTATTCCAAAATGGCATTTGTAGTGAATGCTTAGTAAAGAGAGTAGAAAGGGGAATTGAATGGTAGTTGACGATAAATGGAATGACGATTGGGCACTGTATCAAGGAGATAGGTTTGTCACAATGGGAACATTGTATGAGATAAGTGAATACACTGGTATTAGCTTAGGTGCCTTAAAAATGTACTCAAGAAAATATCACCAAACACATTTTCCAAATAGAAAAGCTTTGATAAGAATAGAAGATGAGGAGGAGGTATCGCTATGAACACAATAGACAAAGTTAAACAATGGTTTATCGACCGTGATCTTGAAAATGGTGGACGGTTAGACAAGCAGTCACTCAAGCTGAGTGAAGAGTTTGGAGAGCTATGCGCTGGCTATCTCAAGAAAAATGAGCAAGTAACCAAGGATAGCATCGGTGATTGTGCAGTCGTGATTGTCGGTCTGGCCTTGCTGATTAAGGAAAACGTGAACCAGATTTTTGAAGAATCAGACAAAATCAGAAAGAAGGATGTGCTTGCCTGTTTTAACTTGCTAAATGCGAACATCAGTGAATTTCAGCTATCGCAGAATTTAGCAAGCAAAGAAATGTGTAGGCATAATCTAGTACGCTCGGTTGGTTATCTAAAATCAATCGGTAATGCACTTGGATATGATTTTGATGAGTGTTTTGAACTGGCATATAACGAAATCAAAGACCGTAAGGGTAGATGGATTGATGGCAGCTTCGTGAAAGAGGAGGATTTGAGATGATACCAAAATTTAGAGCGTATGATGGAGGATCATTAAATCGTATGTATCAACCGGACGAAGTGATGGTTGGTGACGGCAATATCTGGATTATTGATGAGGACTCTGTTGCTGGTGAATGGATTGTGAACAATGACCTTAACCTTATGCAATCAACAGGCCTTTTGGATAAAAATGGCAAGGAAATCTTTGAGGGTGATATAGTTCTGGTTCTTGATAGTCCTTATACTGTTTTTTACGATGACGAAAGAGGAAGTTATCGCTTGAAACCACACGATGACAGATGGAATGTTGATTATATGTCTAATTTTTCGCATGGTGGAAATTTTGAAGTTATCGGCAACATCTACGAAAACAAGGAGCAATTATGATTATTATTAACACAAATCCTAAAAATCCACTTTTGCAAAAGGTGAAAGAGGAGCTTGATTTTTTAGGAGTCAAATACGAAATAAAAAAATCATGGACGGACGAACTTATCAAGCAATGCTTTATCAATAATTTTGAATTTTGTTCTGGCCATTATATGGGCCAAATCAGAAAGTTGAATTTTAACCAGGCATTAGAACTGACACAGCAAAACCCTAAAATGTTGAGAAAGTTTATTGTCATAAATGGTAATAAAGCAATTGCAGATTTCCCGAAAGTTGGTCTTATCAGAAAACAATTGAAAGGGTTATTAAAATGAGTAAAGAAGCAAGATTGTTTTACAATCATATCAAAAAACAACTGCTCTATGTTCCGAACACGTCAATTGCAGAGCGTTTGAAAAAACATATTTTAGCCCATCCAAATTTTAATAGTAGCAGAAGTTTTTTAGATTCTATTGTTGCAAACTATTACGTCAACAGAAAGAAAGACAAGTTACCTAGTCCTGAAGTGATTGAATGGCTAGGAAAATTTTTAGATGTAAGCTACGAAAATCCAGAGCTTTTGGAGGATAACAAATGAACCCAGACAGACGAGGAGATGGAAAATGGACTATGAAAAACCGTTAACAAAAAGACAATGTGAGCTGTTCGCTTTCATGCTAAGACAAAAACGAAAAGACAATAAGATTACTTTGAAGCAATTAGGAAATAAGCTAGGCTATTCAACTGCAACAATCTCAAATTGGGAGAATTTAAAAGCCGTGCCTGATTTATACAACGTTGAAGACGTAGCTACTTACTTCAATCTGCCTATGAATGTCTTTATTGGAGAGGGGTGATAGGGTGCAGAGATCTATTGAGAAAGAACTCAAGAAACTAAAATTTAAGAATGTTAGAATACAATCTCTACATTGTGAAATCATCAATCTAAGGGCTGGTATTATGAAAGGCCAGACTTTTGACAGTATGCCGAAATCTCAGAGCAATGATAATCGCACTGAAGAAATGAACATCAAGGCTATTGATCGCATAGCTGAACTCTATCAAGAGATCGAGAAGGAGTACAAGGAACAAGAGGAACTTGTCAGAGCAATTGAAGAGTTAGAAGAGCCGATTGAAAATATCGTGATGCGATTACTATATATTGATGGTCTTTCTTGGAATCAAGTGGAAAGAAGATTAAATTGTAGCCCCACTACTATCCAACGAGCAAGAGATAAGTCTTTAGTTAAGCTTGCTAAAATGTTTGATAGTAATGATAGTAAATGATAGTTTTAAAGTGTTATTATGGTATTGTCAGCAAATGGATTGATGACTCCTGTAGTTTTTAAGGGCCTTGTGCCCTTCATGGCGGTGATGGGTCAGTGGTTTTGTCTCCTTTAATTTTAAAAATTTTTTTTCGGTTCGACTCCGAACGCCGCCCTTAACTTGTTAAATGGTTGCAGAGCGACTGGACCTCGCATGATTGCATAGCTAATTATACGTCGACTAAGTTATAAGCTAGGTGGTTTGATTCCACTAGAGGTTGTAGACTACAAAAAAACAAAAACGAATGCGATAACTAATCAATGAGCGAGGTTGTAGTCGCCTTGCTTTTAAAAGTTAAAAAGGCTTTTAGTGTAGCGGTAACACAACAGACTCCAAATCTGTTATCGCGGGTTCGATTCCTGCAAAGCCTGTGAGAGGTCTTCATTAAGTCACACAAGCGTGTGGCTTTTTGTTATGTCTGAATCGCGGATAAAAGAAAGGGAATGATGAAACCACAAAAACTTACGATTCTAAACGGCAGAAGAAGCTCAGTGGATTTCGATAAACGCAACGAGGAATATACTGAGTATAATCGTACTCGCTGGAAATACGACAAGGATGTTAAGAGATTTTACAATTCATCTATCTGGAAGCGAACGAGTCAACAAGTCTTGCTTGAAGCTAATTATGTCTGCGCAATGTGTGGTGAAGAAGCAACGATGACTGACCATATCGTCAGCGTAAAGAAAGATTGGTCGAAGCGATTAGATCGAAGTAATCTTCAAGCAAGTTGTAAGAAATGTAATGACAAGAAAGCAATTAAAGAGAAGTATTCTTATTGATTGTGCAGTAAATAATTAAAAATGTAATCAAAAAGCGAACGAAAACAGAATACAGAAGGGCGAATCGGTCGGAAATACACTGCAAAATGTACGGAAACACCCCCTTTAATTTTAAACGGGGGTGGGTATTGTTCGGATTCTAGAACGCCGCCCTCTTCTGTGCAAAAAATTCCGTTTTTGAAATCTTTTAACTCTAAAAAATAATGCAAAGGAGGTACTGCATGGGGCGAAAAATGAAGATAGTCGAAGCTACTAAAAGCCATCTGACGAAAGAAGAAAAGATAGCTAAGAAAACTATACAGGACAAGGCTTCGGACGGATTGGATGCGTTGCAACTTACGCCTCCAAAACACTTTGATCCGATTGCGAAAGCAGAATATAAACGAGTCATCGATGACCTGCGAAAGCTACCCCTCAGGAATCTAGATAGAGCAGTATTAGAAACCTACTGCACCTGGTATGCAGTCTACAAAGAAATATCTCGTGGGCTGCAAAAAGAGGGATATGTGGTTGAAAAAGATAGTGGTAAAGTCCTACCTAATAAAATGTTGTATAGTTTGGAGCGTGCGACAACTAACTTAACAAAAGCAGCATCGCAGTTAGGTTTGACGGTTGACAGTCGTATGAAATTGTATGTTCCACAAGTTGAAGAAAAGAAAGAGAGTATTTTTGATAAATTTGGAAGTTAGGAGGTGATTGTGTGGAAGACGTAGCTTATCAGTATGCTTCAAGAGTTGTAAATGGAGAAATCATAGCTAGTAAGAAAGTTATAAAAGCTTGTAAGCGCCATTTAAGAGATTTGAAGCGTATGGATGATGAAGATTTTCCATATATTTACTTATCTGACAAAGCAAAAAATCCGATAGATTTCATTGAAATTCTCCCAGATGTCAAAACTGGCAAACCTTATCCACTAGCAGAATTTCAGAAGTTTATCATTGCTAGTCTGTATGGCTGGCGCAGAAAGTCTGATAGGACTATCAGACGATTTAGAAAAGCAATGATTTCACTTGCCCGTAAGAACGGTAAGACGATTCTTGTAGCTGGTATCTTACTCTATGAATTTCTATTTGGACGCAATCCAGCGATGTCTAGACAATTATTCTGCACGGCTAATGATAAAACGCAAGCAAAGATTGCGTTTGAGATGGCCCGTAAGCAATTAGATGCTTTGAGGGCGCAAGACGAAGATGTGCGTAAGGCTACTAAGCGAGTGCGTGAAGAGTTACGAAATTTAGTAGATGAATCTTACATACGACCACTTTCCCGTGATACGGGGGCGGTTGATGGGTTTGAACCATACGTTGGTGTACTGGATGAATTTGCAGCATCTAAAACAAATGAAATGATTGAGCTTCTCGAATCTGGTCAAGGTCAGCTAGACAATCCATTGATTTTGATTATCTCAACTGCTGGATTTGATTTGAATGTTCCGATGCATACAATTGAGTATCCATATATTGAACGGATTTTAAATGATGAAATTACAGATGATGGATATTTCGCATTTATCGCCGAACAGGATAATGAAGATGAAATCAAAGATGAAGCTAACTGGATTAAGTCAAACCCTATCCTAGAAGTCAAGGCACTCTACGATAATATGATCGACTACCTCAGAACACGTAGAAAAGTATCGCTTGAGACTGGCACTGTAAATGAAGTTCTGGTTAAGAACTTTAATATGTGGAGACAATCCTCTGAAGAGTCATACATGGACAAAGAGAGCTGGGCAAAAGCTAAGATAGAGGCACCAAACACAAAAAAACGTAGAGTTTGGTTAGGTGTCGATGTTGGTAGATCTAGCGACTTATTCTCTATCTCTCCAATGGTTATGATGGATGATTATTGGTATGCAGATAGCTTTTCTTTCGTAGCTACAAAGTATGGCTTGATTGCAAAAGAAAAAAGAGATGGTGTCTCTTATACAAACCTGGAAAGAATGGGTGAGTGTGAGATAACCACGCTTGAAAGTGGTGTTATTGATGATGAGCGCGTTCTTGAGAAAATAGAAGAAATGGTCTACCAAAATGAATGGGAATTACAAGGTATTTTCTTTGACCCTTATCAATTCGGTTCACTATTGACTATGATTGAAAAACGCCATCCAGAATGGCCGCTAGTCCAGATACCACAAACCACTATGGTCTTGAATATGCCTACGAAACAATTCCGAGATGATGTTCGACAAGGTAAAATCAAGCACAGTGGTAATCAGTTGCTGACTATGGCAATAAACAACGCATATACCAGAGTTGATAATAACGGTATGAGGATTGATAAAAACAAAAATAGCAATAAAATCGACCCTCTGGATGCGTTACTAGACGCTTATGCTGCTTGTTACTTAGAGCCATTCGATGGAAGTGGTTATTGGACTAATGAGAAAATTCTGGAAGGAGGTTCGCTATTTTGAAAATACTGGAACATATCCACACGATTTTGCTATTAATAGGCCTTGGATTTTTAATCTATGGCTTTTTCTTATTGAATCAAGTAGCAGGAATTTTATGTAGTGGTGTGATTTTGATTTTGTTAGCCTTGTATATCAGTAAAACAAGGGGGTGAATTAGAAAGGAGGTGAGAAAATAAATGACTTTTTTTCAATCTTTAGGTTCGTCAAAACTATCTTATGACGATTATGTCTCTTCGGTAATCTCTGGTAATTCAAGTCCTGAATATACTGGTATATCTGCTTTAAAAAATAGCGATGTCTTGACCGCGGTATCTATCATAGCTGGTGATGTTGCTCGTTTTCCATTATTGAAAAAGGATTTAATGGGTAACATCGAACAAGATGAAGATATGAACTATCTACTGAACGTTAAATCCACAAGTAATACATCAGCAAGACAATGGAAGTTTGCAATGACCGTCAATACAATCTTGACTGGTAATTCATTCTCTCGTATTCTACGTGATCCAATTAGTGGCAAACCATTAGAATTTCAATTCTTTAGACCGTCTGAAACGACTGTCGAAGAAACCAATGACCATGAATTAATTTACACTTTCCGTGACCGTCTGAACGGTAAGGAGATTGTTTGTGAAGCAGAAGATGTTATCCATTGGAAATTCTTTAGTCATGACACTATCTTAGGGCGTTCTCCATTACTATCGTTAGGTGATGAAATCAGCTTGCAAAATGGTGGTCTGAATACCTTGATTAAGTTTTTCCGTGATGGTTTTTCAAGTGGAATTATCAAGCTAAAAGGCGCTCAGTTGAATGGTGAAGCACGTAAAAAAGCCCGTATGGATTTTGAAATGATGCGTGAAGGTTCAACAGGTGGCAGTCCGTTGGTATTCGACGATACTCAGGAATACACTCCACTTGAAATTGATACGAATGTCTTACAGCTGATTACATCGAATAACTTCTCAACTGCACAGATCGCCAAAGCTTTGCGAGTTCCTAGTTTTAAACTAGGAGTAAATAGCCCTAACCAGTCTGTCGCTCAATTGACGGAAGACTATGTAACCAATGACCTTCCATTCTATTTCGATGCAATCACAAGCGAATTGGCTTTGAAAGTGTTCGATGATGAAGAGCGTAGGAAGTATCGCGTTGACTTTGACACTCGCAGCGTGACTGGTAGGAATGTAGACGAGATTGTAAAACTTGTAAACAATCAAATCTTAACACCTAACCAGGCTTTGATTGAACTTGGTAAGGAACGTTCTACTGATCCAAATATGGACCGTTATCAGTCAAGTTTGAACTATGTCTTCTTAGACAAGAAAGAAGAATATCAATCAATGAAAGGAGGTGAGACAAAGGATGCCAAAGAGAATCAAGATGAAAGGTCCACTGATTCCGAATAATAGTCAGGAAGCTTACGACTATTTTGGTTTGGAAGCAGTCAGTGCTAAAGCTATCACAGATTCTTTCCCAGAAGACCATAGCGATATCGTTTTGGAAGTCAATTCCAACGGTGGTCTTGTAACTGTTGGAAGTGAAATCTACACAGCTTTAAAAAGCTATCCAGGGAATGTGACTGTTGAAGTAACAGGAATGGCAGCAAGCGCTGCTAGTGTTGCAATCATGGGAGCTGATAAAGTGCTTATTAGTCCAACAGCACAGATTATGATTCACAAAGCACTGTATGGTTATGTATCTGGAAATAGCGATGACTTAGACAAAGCTTCTAATGCATTAAAATCTAGCGACCAAGCTATCGTGAATGCGTATGTTGCTAAAACTGGATTGGAAGAATCGGTTATCATCGATATGATGAAGAACGAAACATTTATGTCAGCTAGTGAAGCAGTTGAAAAAGGATTTGCAGATGAAGTGATGACCTTTGATGATGTTGGTACAGTAGCGAGCCTAGAGAATGGATTGTTACCACAAGCAGTTATTGATGACTTCTACGCTAACCGTAGCAAGCGTAAGTCTGAAATTCAAAACATGCTACGAGAAGTTGAAAAAGAAGAATTACTTAGAGGGCTTTAAGCTCTCTTTTTTATACCCAAAAGGAGAAAAGAAGGTATGTTTAAAGAAAAAATGAAACAACTCAAGGCACAGATTTTTAACATTGGTGCTGAAATTACTGCCAAAACAGAAGAATTGAAATCCGTTTTGAACGCTGATGATCTTGAAAAAGCTCGTGAGATCCGTGCCGAAATCGAAACATTAAAAACACAAGAAGCTGAAGCTAAGGTCAATTTGAAAACTTATGAAATCGCAGAAGAAGGAGCTGGTGTGCACGCCGCTGGTGAAAAACACGAAGTAAAAACAGAAGGTAAAACTTATCGTGAATCTGTAAATGAATTTATTCGTTCTAAAGGTCGTATTCGTAATGAAGGTCTGCGTTTTGAAGGTCAAGACGAAGTTCTTGTGCCTATGAACGAAGCAGTCAACCCAACACAAGATGGATTGAAGAAAGACAAGACTGAAAAAGTAACTAGCAAAGAAATTGTTACTACACCAATTCGTGAAGTTAAGACTGTTCTTGACCTTAAACAATTTGTGACAATTCACAAAGCATCTAAGGGTGAGGGTTCATATCCTATTCTTAAACAAGCTACATCTAAGATGGCCAGCGTAGAAGAACTAGAAAAAAATCCAGCTCTTGCTAAGCCAGAATTCACAGATGTTACATGGAAGGTTAAAACTTATCGTGGCGCTATTCCACTTTCACAAGAAGCAATCGACGACGCAGATGTTGACCTTCTTGCAATCGTAGCTGAAGCAGCTAACCAAATCAAAGTAAACACTACAAACGATGCAATCGGTGGTGTTTTGAAAACATTTGAAGCTAAACAAGCAGTTGATTTGGATGCTATTAAAGCGATCTTGAATGTTGACCTTGACCCAGCATACAACGTATCATTCGTAGTTTCACAAAGCTTCTACCAAAAACTTGACACTTTGAAAGACAAGAACGGTCGCTACTTGCTTCAAGATTCTATCGTTTCTGCATCAGGAAAAGTTTTCCTTGGACATCCAGTATTTGTAGTCGCTGATACTGTCCTTGGTGAAGCTGGTGAAGCCAAAGCATTTGTGGGTGATGTGCAACGCGCTGTACTCTTTGCTGATCGCGTAGTCCTTGGTCTTCGCTGGACTGACAATGAAATCTACGGTCAATATCTGCAAGCAGTTGTTCGCTTCGATGTGAAGAAAGCAGATGCAAAAGCTGGTTACTTTGTAACTATGCCCTAAGGATCCCCCAATTAGTGGGGGTGTCTCACGGTCAGCGGTAACTCTAGCAGTACCAACCACAAGTAGCACCAAGCAAGAAATCATGGATTATCTAGATAGTAAGAACATCAGTTATAATTCATCGTCTAATAAATCGGAGCTTTTAGCTCTAGTAGTTTGATAGGAGGTATCTATGCCTGTTAAACAAGAATTATTAGAGAGCGTGAAGCTTTATTGCAAAATCGATTATGATTTCGAAGATGAAATCATCAAAGAAATGATTGAATCAGCGCAAGAGCAAATCTGCTTCGCTATCGATACTAATGCGAAGCCAGAGGATTTTGAAAACTATGCTAAGTTCCAGCTTGCTGTCAAAAAGCAAGTCAAAGAAGAGTATGAACATCGTGGGATGTCAGCAGATAGTATGCGCTATCCATTAGCAAATGGTGTCCTGAACATTATCCATCAACTTCGGACAAGGAGGGAAGTCAATGCGGACACGTAATATGAATGTTCGCATTACTTTTTTTAAAAGAGTAGGTGGACAAAATGAAGACGGAGAGGTGCTAGATTTCGAAAGAAAGGACTTGTACTCTTGCTGGGCAGAAGTTTCAAAAACCTCTATTAAAGATTTTCGTGAAAACGCGACGGTCACAAAAGCTAGTGGGCTGTCAGAGCACAAAGACACCAAAACATTCTTAATTCGTCATCTACCCAAGCTTCCTTTTGACAATTCTTGTTTCGTAGATTTTGATGGCAATGAATACCAAATCATTGCTATTGAGCGCGACTATGCTAACAAGGAAATTGATTTAATCAAGGGAGTGATGATGTCATGACGAAAGGGCTGGATCTTTGTCTTGATAATCTTACGAAGCTAGAAGCTAAAGCACCAAGAGTGGCTCGCGAAGCTGTCACAGAGGTAGCTCAAGAGTTCAAGAAAGAGCTTGAAGTAAATACTCCTGTATCTGATGAACCCACTCTCACTCGATTGAGTGAAGATATAAGAATCAGCAATTTCAAAGGGGGGGGAGATGCTCCTTCTAAAGATATTGGTTATGGTCGTGCTACTGGCTGGCGTGCGAAATATCCAGATAGTGGAACGATCTATCAGAAAGCACAAGACTTCGAGGAAAAGACTATTAACGCAGTCACTCCTCGAGCTGAATCAATTTATAAATCAAAAATGAGGGAGGTGTTGGGTAAATGATTGCTGAAACTGAAGCTTATAAACGCTTAGTAGCAGATGAAGAATTAAATAAACTCTTCGATCAGTTTAGGGGTAAGGAGTTCCCTGGTTACAAACAAGGTATCTTTACTTATGATATCCCTGAAAAACCTACAAACTTAAAACAAAAAGAACTTGCTCCATTTGCAAGAATTTATTTAACTTACGAAGCACCTCACAAGTATGCAGATGATGAAATCATCTCAACGGAACAACGTATCACAATCAATTTTTGGTGCAAGAATGCTAAACAAGCAGATCAGATTGCTAAAAGAATGGATGTGGTACTGGAAAGTAGTGGATTTGAACGCTACACAGCTAATGAGAAACCTCGATACATGGATGACGATATTGGATTGTTAATGAACGTCCGAAAATATCGTCTTTTTAATTGGAGCGATCTCGAAGAAATGAAAGGAAAATGAATAAATGTCTAAAGTTAAATTTGGCTTACGTGGTTTTGAATATGGGGTTTTGAACTCTCAAAACCTTGTCACAGGTGAAACTAAAAAAATCCCAGGAATTAAAACAGCAAAACTGGATATCACCAATGAATTGAACACTATCACAGCAGATGATGGACCATACGTTGTATTGTCTTCTGGTATCACTGGAACAACTCTTGAAGTATCATGGTTGGATTTAGGTAGTGATGCTCGTAAAGACTTCTATGGTATTACTGTTGAAAATGGTGTTGAAAAGTACAGCAAGAAGATGACACCAAACGATATCGCTTGCTTGTTCCGTACCACTGGCGATGACGGTAAAGGTATCTGGGTTGGTCTTCTTAAAGGTAAGTTCTCACTTCCAGGCATGGATCTGGAAACTAAAGACGGTTCACCAGATCCAAAAAACGATACGGTATCTGGAAGCTTCGTAGCTCGTGGAGACGAAGACGAAGGCCTTGTGATTGTAGTTGGTCGTGAAGACAACCCACAATTCCAAGAATCTGAATTCCGTAAACTCGTCTTCCCAAAGTCGTAAGCGGTTCTAGTTCTGAACGAACAGTAACCGCTGAATCAGGCGCAGTAAGGCAAAATGCATAAGAATAGGCTTGGTTATTCCAAGCCTTTATTTTTAAGGAGTAAACAATGTTTGAAATTAAATTTAAAAAAGGCGGGGTTCTAAAAGAGTTCTCTAAAGATTATGTCAATGTTGAAGATAATCTTCTGGCGTTAGAACACCAAGTCCGTCAAACTGCTTTGTACGAAAAGAAGGAAGATTTGCTAAACCCTGCCAAACATCGCGAGTTGAATGAAGCTTACCTTGATATGTTCGTTAAAATGTACGGTGAGCAGTTCGATGCAGATGATTTGAAGGGCGCAAGTGTTGAAACGCTTGAAATTTTGAACGAACTATACCTGGCAGCGCTCGGTGGAAAACAAGAAGAAAAAGAGACTGCCGAGGGAAAAAAGAAGAAAAAGGGCTAAGCCCTAAAGAAGCTCAAAATAATTTATTAGTTTGGGTTCAATCGCTAATGAGTCAAGGATACACGATCCATGACATTAAAAGCATGCGCCTTTCAGATTTTGATTTGATGGTGCAGGCTTTAGAAATAAAAGAAAGCAAAGAGGAAGAAGAAACAACCCTTGACAAGGCCTTTCCATTCCTTTTTGGGTAGAAAGGAGAATGAATGGCAAGTAATATTGGTGAAATAGTCGCTACCGCTACCTTGGATGTCGCTCCTTTTCAGTCAAATGTTGGGAGGTTAAAAACCTATCTAAAGGGTGTTGACAACTCTCTAAAAGCGATGGAGAACAACTTCAAAGGCGCTGGCAAGAATGTCAACAACTTAAAGTCTCTCTTATCACAGACCGGGTCAGCTCTAGGATCTTACCAAAAATTGCTAAGTTCACAAAGCGAACGATATAACCAACTAAAAGCTAGTATTGGAGATGTTTCAACCGCAACTGCTGAACAAAAGCAGAAGTTAGTTGAAGCAGGTGCTAGCATGACTGCGACTGCTGCTAAAGTTGCAGAATTGCAAAATCGCTATGAACAGTTAGCGAAATCTATGCGTCAAGCTTATATCGATGATAGTGCATTTACTAAATTTGGAAAAAGCGCGCAAGAAATTGGAAATAAAATAAGTCAAGCTGGTCAAACTGTTTCTGGATTTGGATCTGCATTGACTCGTGGGGTTACTGCTCCAATTGTAGCAGGCGCAGGTATCGTGTTAAAGGCTGCGATTGATTATGAATCAGCATTCGCAGGTGTTAAGAAAACAGTTGACGAAACTGCGACGGTATCCTATCAAAAGCTATCAGACGGCATTCGTCAAATGGCTAAAGAATTGCCAGCAAGTGCAGTAGAAATTGCAAACGTAGCAGAAGTAGCAGGTCAGTTAGGTATCAAGGCCGAAGATATTCTTTCATTCTCTCGAACTATGATTGATATGGGAGAATCAACGAACTTGAGTGCTGAAGAAGCTGCAACAGCCATTGCCAAGATTGCGAATATCATGGGATTGACGTCGGACGAATACTCTCGATTTGGTGCAGCCGTTGTAGATCTTGGGAATAACTTTGCAACGACTGAAAAAGATATCGTAGAGATGACCAACCGCTTAGCCGCAGGTGGTAAGCTGGCTGGATTAAGCACAGCGGATATCTTAGGTCTTGCTACGGCTATGAGTTCAGTTGGTATTGAGGCCGAGGCAGGTGGTACTGCTATGACTCAGACACTAACTGCCATTGGTAATGCAGTTTCATTGACAGGAAAGGGAGCAGCAGATGACTTAAATCTTATTGCTAAGACTGCAGGAATGACATCAGAGGAATTCCAACAGGCTTGGAAAGAGAAACCTGTTGTCGCTTTGCAATCCTTTATTAAGGGACTTCAAGAAGCACAAGATAAAGGCGTGAACATGAACGCTATTTTGATGCAGCTTGGCATGACAGGTGTTCGTCAAAGTAACATGCTAAAATCTTTGGCACTGGCTTCAGATAAGATGGGTGCAGCAGTACAGCGTTCTAATCAAGCATGGAAAGAAAATACTGCCTTAACTAACGAAGCAAACAAACGCTACGAGACTACTGAGTCTCAACTACGGATGTTTAAAAACCAGTTGACAGACATCGCGATTGAGTTTGGTGGACCTCTTATCAAGGCCCTTCGAAACGCACTTGATGCAGCAAAGCCGTTGATTAGTGGATTAGCAGATTTGGCTAAAAAGTTCAGCTCACTATCAACAGAACAACAACAAAACATTATCAACTGGGGGTTGGCAGCGGCAGCTATCGGACCTGTTCTTAAAATCTTAGGCGGTGGTATCTCTGTTGTTGGTGGATTTGTAAAAGCTATCAGTGGACTATCCCAAGGGATTGGTATTTTAAGCGGTTCTTTTAAATATCTAAAAGATTTTGGTGGCGTAGCAAGTAGTCTGAAAGCAGTAGCTGGTTCGGCTGGTGCAGTGGAAACTGCAGTAGCAGGGGCAAGCACAGGGACTGGTTTGCTCGGTAGCGCCCTTGGATTTTTGGCGACCCCAGTGGGGTTAGCTACTGTGGCTTTAGTTGCTGTAACTGCAGCAGCTGCATATTTTGCAAATAAAGCCTATGAAGCAAGACAACGTGCTCAAGAATGGGGCGCTAGTGTCAGCAAAGAACAAGCTGGTCAACTTCAAAACTTTAAGGATAAAGTGGACGAAGCGAATCAAGCTATGACAGTCTTTGGAACAAGTTCAGATGGGATTGATAAAGTTACGACTGCAGTCCAAAAACTGGCAACCGAAATTCAAAAATTAGCTGATGAAAACTTAGCGAAGGACATCGATCTAGCTCATAAGTTAGGCTTGAGCGAAGAGACGATCCAGCAAATTTCTAGCCATGCTGACCAAATAAAAAACAATGTTCAACAAATGTCTGATGAAGTTATTCAGATTTATCAAAATGCTGCGAACAATCATCGTAAGCTTTCTGAAGAAGAAAAAGCAATTGTGCTATCTAATCAGAATGAACTAATCAACACTCAGCTAGAATTGATGGAGTATTCTGGTGAAGAACGCATCAACATGATAAAAGCTTTCAATGGTCAAGCTGATGAATTAAATACAGAACAACTTAAAAAAGCCACTGAATTAACTGAGAAATGGGCGAAAGAAGAACAAGCTTCTTATAAAGAACGTTTGGACGGATACAAGAAGCTCATGGAACAAATCAAAGGCGAGGATGAAAAATCTGTTAAAGCTCGTGCTGAAATTAAAAGCAAAATAGAACAATTGGAAGCTGAGCACACAGCTAAAATGGAAGCATATAGCCAGAAATGGAATGATTTACAAGGTAGACTTTTAAAAACCTTAAAAGTTAGCCCAGAAGCATTATCAGGGATTATGAATCAGCTTAAATCGAGAGCTGAGGAAATGGGCTTGACTTACGATGAAATGGCTATTAAATTCCAGAACACTTTCTCTAAAGTACAAGAAGGCCACAGCATGTGGGCGCAAACAGCTAAAGATGCCACCGAAACTACTAAGCTTGCAAATACTCAATGGAATGCTATGGTTTGGGATGAAAAGACTGGTAAGCTGAAAACGAATGCAGTCGAGGAGGTTCAAAAGGCCCTTGAAGCAGAAGGCGGATGGGATGCTATGCAGTTCATTCTTAAAGAAGCAAATCTTGAGACTAACGCTCGTTTGACAATTGGTGAAGCTTTAGTAGCGAACGGTCAATGGGAACAACTTACTCCTGAGCAAAAAGAATTGATCGTGAATGGCAAACCTGCAGTACAAGCTATCTTGGATAGCAAAGAGATGATGGCACAATGGAATGCTTTGCCTGCAGAGGTAAAAGAAATCCTCGGAAAAAATGACAGTTTTCTACGAAGTGCAGAAGGCGCCAGACAAGCGCTGACTCAATGGAATCTAATGACACCGAGCGAGAAAGCATTAACTTTAAAAGATTTAGCTAGTAACGACATTAAGGTGGTTCAAGGTCGTATCGATATGATGACTGGTAAGCAATTACCAATCGAAGCGATTGACAAGACACCAAGTACAGTTGAATCTGTACTTTATGGCGTAAATTCCATCAAACAAGAGAGTCCGATTGCTATCAATGCCAATGATAATACCGCAGAAGCATCTCAATCAGCAAATTCAAACGTGAACGCTCCTTACCAAGCTAGTCCAATTGATATCAACGCAGTAGATTTAACTGGAAATCCTTCTTCTGCTGCAAGCGCAGGGGTGAACGCAGTTAAGCAAAACAGTCCGATTGATATCAATGCGACAAACCAAACCCAAGGAGAGGCTAACGCTGCAAGTAATGCAGTCAATGCAGTTAAGCAGAATGGTCCGATAAGCATCAATGCACAAGATAACACAAGTAGCGCGGTTAACAGTGTATGGTCAGGGTTGATGTCCTTGCCAGCTGTTAAGTTTATTGATATCATCACACGACATTTTACTGAACAACACGCTAAAGGTACGGATAATCACCCTGGTGGTCTTGCGACGGTCAATGACCAACGTGGTACTCTCTATAAAGAGTTGATCACATTACCAGATGGAACATCCTTCATCCCAGAAGGGCGCAACGTGGTCTTACCATTGCCACCGGGCACAAAGGTCTTACGAGCTGGTAAAACTCGTAGTTTGATGAATCGCTTGGGTATTCCGAATTATGAAAAGGGTATTGGATTTGAAGATACTAAAATTTCTCATCTAACTAGACGTTTTCAAGAACTCAATGTGAGAAATCGAAGTTCTAGTTATCCTAAATCTACATATTCAAGTGGTAGGTTTGCTAACTATTCAGAGGATAGTAGTGGTAAAGCTATCGTAACTGAGCTTGTCAGCTTGAAAGAAAGTGTAGAGATTTTGCTTGGAAAATTATTAGATAAGGATTCAAACACTTATCTAGATGGTCAAGTAATCGCAGAGAACTCTTATCGCTATCAAGGAAATATTATGAGAAGGGAGGGGATTTAATGGCAAATTATTTAAAAGTGAATGATTTTTCAACAACTAAATTCAGAAATTGTGTGGTCGTAGATTTTGGAACGATACATTCTGCCAGCCCTCGTTTCACAGAGCAAACGAAACCGTATGGTATGAATGGTAGCTACAATCAAGAAGAAGGCGCTTTTGACAATTACGAGCGAACTGTACGAGTGTTCTTTGAACGTTTTGCTGATTTGGCCACCTTGGTTGAAAAGTTTCAACCAGTTGGGAACCGTTTAGAGTTTAGTTACCAGCCTGATTCATTTTTCTATGCCGATTTCTTAGATACCGAAATTATTCCTAAAGGAATGTATGGTTGGGAATTAGCGATCAAGTTAGACATGCAACCCTTCCGTTATCAAAAAACTGTAGAACCTGTTGTTCTGACTGCATCTGGTACAATCACAAATCTTGGGACGATTTATTCTGAACCGACCATAGAGATTGAGGGGGATGGTGATATCTCCCTTACAATTGGTCGGAAGACCATGTATCTTGCGATTAAGACAAAGGCTACAATCGATTGTAGGCAGGGCAAGCAGAATATCTACAACGCTACTGGTGCAGTTCAGAATACGCTTCGGAAGCGTGGAGGGTTCTTAGAAATCCCGACTGGTAAGGTTGGTGTTTCGTTTACTGGAACCGTCCGTAAGATTACTATTCGACCAAATTGGAGGTATAAGATTTGATTTATTTAACAAATGGGAATATGCCTCTGAATGCTGCCTATGCTGATGAAATTGTTCAAGAGGAGAATAGCACTTACCAATTGAGCTTCCGATTTCCGACTTCTGATCCCTTGTGGGAGAAGTTGAAGGAAGAGACATTCCTAACGGCTGACGACCTTCACGGTGAGCAGGATTTCGTCATTTTCGAGGTTGAGAAGAAGCATGGCTATATTCAAGTCTATGCCAATCAAGTATTCACACTCTTGAATAACTATGTGGTCAATCCAATCTCTTTGGATAGACAGACTGGTTCGACTGCATTGAGTCGCTTCGCTGGAAGCATTACTCGTGACAATCCGTTCTCATTCTTTTCTGATATTGAAGACAGACACACCTTTAATATTGGCTCTAAGAATGCTATGGAAGCATTCGCGAAAGATAAGCATTCTATCATTGGTCAATGGGGTGGCGACCTTGTTCGCCACGGCTACCAGGTTCGCTTGTTAAAAAATGGCGGTTCAGAAAATGAATCGCTTTTTATGTACAAGAAAAATCTGTCTAGCTATCAGCACAAGACGTCTACTAAGTCTTTGAAGACTCGAATTACTTTCATCGCTACTGTAAAAGGTGAGGGAGAGAAGGCGCCTGATCGTACATTCACGGTTACAATCGATAGTCCACTTATTAACAAATATAGTCAAATTTACGAAGATGTGATTGAGGTTAATGACCAGGATGTGAAGGATGAATCCAGCCTTCGCAAGTATGGTGAGCAGTATTATCGAACATCGCTTTGTGACATGATGGAAGATAGCCTTGAGATTGAGGTCGTCGGCCAGAGTGACGTACCTGTCCAAATGTTCGATATTGTTAGTCTATTTCATGAGCTATACAATCTTGACGTGCGCAAGAAGATTACTAAATACACTTACTCCCCAATGGCCAAGAAGCTGAAATCTATCGGATTTGGTCAGTTCCAGTCTGGGCTTGCCAATGCAATTGGTAACGCAGTGAGTGATGCAGTCAAAGGCGAAGCTCAACAACTTCAAGGCGATTTTGAAAGGCAGTTAGCAAGAGAACTCAAGAATGCTGATCTTGCTTTTGACAGGCAGAAAGAAGAGTTGGTCAATCAATTCACAGACGGTCTCAACGCTGCCAAAGCCAGAGCCGAAGAGGTCAAGAGAGAGCTCTCTGACACTATCAATCAGCGTTTCGACAGCTTTGACAACGGCCCATTACAAGAAATCAAGCGCAAGGCTATAGAAGCTTTACAAAACGCTGGCGCTAGTAGTCTGCTTGCCCAGGAAGCCAAGCGGATTGGGTTGGATTCTGTTGCCAAACTTGAAGAATTCAAGAAACAGGCTACGAGCGCTCAGACGGCTTTGTCAGGTGATTTGGATACTCTGAAACGAACGGTTACAAGCGAGGCAAATCAAGCTTCTGAATATCGTAGAACGACCACAGAGGCTCTTAGTCGCATGACTGGCCAGATGAATGGATTTGCGACGAAATCAGAAGTCGCTCAGGGTATCGATGGGCTGACTCAGACTTTCGCCAAAATGAGGGTCGGTGGACGGAATTTGTTAAGAGGTTCGAAAGGGCCTTTTCTTCCAGATAGAAAGCCAGCAAATTTTGACAACAACATTCTGTATGTAGGAAATACGTCTATTTACATGGAACAGGGGCAGGAATACACCATTTCTGCTAAAACAGACGGGAACTTTACGGCTCATCACGACGGGAATAAGGAATCCGATAACGTAGTTCTTTGGATTATGGACAAGGATGCCAGAAATTATCAAATTGTATCGGACCTCAAGACAGGTACCACAGGAACGAAAATCATTTGGAATAAGCCTACAGGGATTTATCATCTGCGCGTTAACACTTATCATAAGGAAGCTGTCAAAAGCGTCTGGGATGTGAAGATTGAGAAAGGCAATATCGCGACTGATTGGAGTCCAGCTATTGAGGACGTAGAAAGTCAAATCACAGAAGCTAGGACTGAATTTAAGCAGACTGCTGATGGTCTATCTACTAAGATGGCAGCGGTTGAAACCTATGTTGATCAAGATAATCAGCGACAGGAATCCTTGAGAAGATACACTCGAGAAGAGAGCGCACGACAAGCGACGACAGTTCGTGAGCTGGTCGCTCGAGATTATGTTGGTAAGGCTACTCATCAAGAGGACGTGAGAGGCATTGAGCGTAGGCTTGAAGCTATTACCAACCCACAGAATGGATCGATAGCGACTCAGATTGCCAACTACAAAACAGCAGTTGACGGACGATTTGCTGACATAACTTCACTGCTTTCTGGGAAGGCTAATCAGACAGACTTCCAACGTGTCAAAGAAACGGCTCAACTCTACGAACGCATTCTGGGCAGTACAGATAATGGTATCGCGGATAATGTCGCTCGCATGGCATTGACGAATCAGTTGTTTCAAGTTGAGGTTGCTAAAATTACTGGTCGGAATTTAATTCGCAATTACGATTGGGATAAATTGCTACCACTCTCAAGCACTTCGGTTGGTTGGAAATTTGAACGTGTAGAAGACCAATTTTCTAAAAGTGGATATATGCTGAAGGCTACTTGTACAAAAGCTGGTAATGGTGGGTTTCACAGAAATCTATTCGATTTGAGGTCTGACGAATTTCAAGGTAAAGATCTGACTTGGTCTTGGGAGATGAAAACTAGTCGACCAATTACCTTCTACGTGATGGGATTTGAAGCAGGTGGATTAAAGAGAAATGTACCTGTGTCAACAGAATGGGAACGAATTTCTAACACATTCAAAGTTGCATTTAAGCAATACTATTCATGCATTTTTTACGCAAACGGATGGCAAGTTGGAGATGTAGTTTATATTCGAGATCCACAGTTAGAAGAAGGAACTATTGCTACGTCACCAAAACGTGCTCCTGAAGATACCGACGAAGCTATTCGCACAGTTCAGAGCCAACTATTTGACTCATGGGCCGTTCAAAATCTAACCAGCGCTGGATCTATCGTTTCACAAATCAATGCAACGAACAATCAAATTTTGATTGAAGCCGAAAAGATTCGATTGAAGGGTAAGACCTTGCTTGATGAATTGACGGCTATTCAAGGTTATTTCAAACGCTTGTTTGTAGGCGATGCCAGTGTCGGAACGCTCAATTCAGACATCATTAGATCTAACTCTATCACGGCAGATAAGTTGGTCATGGATATGGCTATGGCCAGACGATTTGTGTCAAGCGACATCTTCACGGATACGCTTGCTGCTAAAGAAGCCTTTATCAATAAGCTTCGGTCAGTCGTAGTCACTGCAACCTTACTTGAGGGTTACAAAGGCCGTATTGGTGGATTCCAGATTGGTACACATGAGAAAGATTCGTCTGTATACTGGATCACTGGACAAAATCAATTCTCTGTTGGTATGAGTAATGGATCTGGCCACTGGTCGCAAACAGCTTTGTGGGTAAATTGGGGTAACAAGTGGGAGAGCCCAAGCGATTATGCTTGGTTTGTGAAGCACACAGGTCAAATGTACTGTTACAATCGTGCCGAATTTTGGAACACACCTATCGTTCACGGAGATTTACAAGTAACAGGATCCATCTACTACAATAATAGTGGCTCAGGCGGTAAATCTGGTTATTGGATATCGTCTCATAAATACACGTCTATTCAACCATCTGGCGGCACTTTATATTTGTATTATTCTGGTTCTGGTTATGACTGGATTATTCTGAATAAAGATGTATCAGACAGACGCTACAAGACGAATATTAAAGACAGTACAGTTTCCAGCCTTGATGTAATCGAAAACTTGAAGACGTATAGCTATCGAAAGGAATACGATGGAAAAATAGAAGATATCGCTTGCGGTATCATGGCGCAGGATGTCCAGAAATATGTTCCTGAAGCATTCTACGAGAATCCTGACGGCGCATACTCGTATCGAACATTTGAATTGGTGCCTTATCTTATCAAGGCCATTCAAGAACTAAATCAAAAAATAGAAAAATTGGAGAAAACAGCATGAACGAACAAGATAAACAAATCAGCACTTTAACAATTAAATCACTAAGCGAGCGAGTCAGTAATGAAGCTACTCAATCAGCTACGATCGAAGCCCTCTACACAGTAACCGCTATGGAGCTCGAGCAGATGAAACGAATCATTGAATCTGACGAAGAGCTTAAGGCAAAATTTGAAGAAGTGAAAGGAAAAATGACAAATGGCAATTAATGGTTATGAACTAGCAAGCAAGCCTTACACACGAGGATTCGGAGACAACGTTAAGACGGTGGTAGAAATTCGTCTATCTGAAGGCAATCGCTATAGTACGAACATGCGTGAGCTTGTAGGAGACCGCACAAATGAATCAGAAGATGTCTTGATTCAAGCGGTGCTTGATATCCTAAAAGCCGAGCTTGATCCAGGCAGTGCTATCGTCAAAACACAGGCGCAGCTTGAACAAGCTGAGCAGCAGATTGTTCAAAACAAGAGCGAGCAGGATAGACTCTCTGCGTTTGCAAATAAAATCGATAAGGTAGTACGTGTCATGGCTCAAGATTCTATCATGGGGGAAAAAATCGCCTATGGGACAACCTACAAGGAACTTGTCGAACTCTTCCCACTTGTTGAGGAAGGCAAGGCCTATCAACCGGGCGATATGTTTGTTGTCGAAGATCCTGAACACGTTGAATTAAATGGCGAGGGCAAGCGTATCTTGATTCAGACGAATCAGGCTTTCACATACAAAGGCGAATCTCTCAAACAACTTGAAGGTGGACCATCTCAAAATGGTCTTCTTGCAATCTGGAAGTGGGATGGCCAAAAGAATGGAAGTGATCTTGACACAACTCGAGTTCCTGCACAGTAGATTGGAAGTGGTCTGATTGGAATTACTAACATTTCTGGATAAATTGAGTCCGATTCTAATCGTGATTATCCCTAGCTATTTTTCCTTCAAAAGCACTCAGAATACAAAAGAGACTGACAAACAAATCAGTCTCTTATCTGATAAAATTAGCGCCATTGAAAAGACAGTCTCGAATGTTGAGGCTATCGGCAAAGATAATAGCAAAGGCTTGAGCGTTATTGGAAAAGGTCTTCAAAGACTACAACGTTTTCGACTACAAGAAAACCTAAAAAAAGCCATTAGACGAGGCAATACCAATCAGCATGAGATTGAAGAATTGTCTCGTCTTTATGAAAGTTACGTGGAACTTGGTGGCAATGGAGCCATCAAGGTATTGTATGAAAAATTTCTAGCATTGGAAATTGTGGAGGAAAATATAAATGCAACAGATCAATGAAATTTTACTAAACGGAGCGATTAGCATCCTTGTTATCTTGGCAGGGGTAGCAGTTAAGTCTGTCAAAGAATACCTTGTTCAAAAAGGCGGAGAAAAGACCATCAAGATTATTGAAATCTTGGCCAAAAATGCAGTCAATGCAGTTGAACAAGTATCTGCAGAAACTGGTTACAAAGGCGAAGAGAAGCTAGAGCAAGCACGTATTAAGATTCGTGCTGAGCTAAGCAAGTACAACATCAGCATGACTGATAAGGATCTTGATACATTCGTTGAGTCAGCAGTCAAGCAGATGAACGATGCTTGGGAAGGGTGGTAATCATGGATATTGATACAAGCAGGTACAGAGAAGGGCTTCCTCAGATTGGTTATGCCCCTTATCGTCAAATTCACGCTCATTCTACTGGAAATAAGAAATCAACAGCTCAGAATGAAGCTGACTACCATATGCGCAGACCTGTCGAATCTGGCTTCTTCTCACATGTTGTCGGCAATGGACGAGTGATGCAGGTAGGACCAGTAAATAATGGTGCCTACGATGTGGGAGGTGGCTGGAATTATGAAACGTATGCAGCAGTCGAACTGATTGAAAGTCATTCGACCAAAGAAGAGTTTATGGAAGATTATCGTCTGTATATCGAATTGCTTCGAAATTTAGCAGATGAAGCAGGGCTTCCAAAAACATTGGATTCGGACGCTTTGGAGGGTATTAAATCGCACGAATACTGCACCAATAATCAACCTAACAATTATAGCGACCACGTTGATCCATATCCTTATTTGGTAAGCTGGGGCATCAGTCGTGAGCAATTCAAGCATGATATTGAAAACGGTCTTGAAATTAAAAAAGGATGGCAAGAAAATTCTACTGGTTGGTGGTATGTACGTTCAGATGGTTCTTATCCAAAAGAGAAATTTGAAAAAATCGATGGCACCTGGTATTATTTTGATGGCTCTGGCTATATGCTTGCAGACAAATGGAAGAAACATTCAGATGGCAAATGGTACTATCTTGATGTTTCGGGAGCGATGGTCACTGGATGGAAGAAAATCGCTGGAAGCTGGTATTACTTCGACAGTGAAGGAGCCATGAAGACTGGTTGGGTCAAATATAAAGACCACTGGTACTACCTCGATGCCAAGGATGGCGACATGAAATCCAAGCAGTTCATCAAATCAGCAGATGGTACAGGTTGGTACTACCTTAAATCAGATGGAACAATGGCAGACAAACCAGAATTTACGATTGAGCCTGATGGGCTCATCACCACAAAATAAAATATAAACAGAAAGGCAAAAATATTGTACACTAACCGCAGGCAGTAGCTTGCGGTTTTTTGTTTGCTCCGAAAATTGACTTGTTGGCATCAACAATTAGCTTTATAAAGCGCATGGTTGCCAATTTTGTTGACATCAACAAAATTGGTCTGAAAGTACTTTCTGAATTAAAAAAGTAATGATTTTTTCACTGCTTTTTTTATTTTTCTACGAATAGATAAGTAGGAGGAATAAAAATGAAGATTTTAAATATTGAACTAGCAAATGTAGAGCAGACAGACTTAGGCTTTGAGCATTTTGTGGATGTGACTTATAGTGTACCGATTTTGAAAAACGAATATACGGTTAGATTGTTGTTGATCTTTGGCTTTGAAATTGAAGATCCTGAAGTGATTGAATACCTGGTCAACGCTTGGAAGTATCGTGAGCTGGTCCTGCATTCTGTGAGGATGTATGAACTTGAGAGAAAATGATTGCTCGCCCCAAACTCGCCCCAAAAGTTTTTTAAAGTTATCCTTATTTATATGAAGATAAAAATAAAAAAGCCCGCAAAATCGGGCTTTCTTTTCGGATAAATTACTATAAAATAGTATAAAAAAGGCGGTAGACGGATTTGAACCGACGATCAAGCTTTTGCAGAGCCGTG
>ERZ773037.133-NODE-133-length-38409-cov-26.780727_pt1 | contig 38409 bp, 27 predicted proteins | sample MGYA00511466_ERZ773037 | MGnify/ENA primary metagenome ERZ773037 (study PRJEB29015, sample SAMEA2738146) | human oral metagenome | biome: human oral; feature: human-associated habitat; material: saliva | place: China | collected 2202 ... | reverse complement strand
GCCCGGCGGATTTTTGGGGGGGGGGGGTGGAAGCCTCGCCGATCGCCTGGCTCATCTCTCACCGTTGAGCCTATTTCTGTAAAACCACCCCGGCAGTATTCCAGCATGTCCAAGGCCTTTCAGCGGGTTGAGTTCGCATTTTGGGTCCTGCGGTTTTATGCTAGGTCTATTGCATATCCGTGCGCGTATTCCCCTTTTTCCGGCGGGGAACACGAGGTAGCGCGCTGCAAGAAACACACCGATACACCAACCACATCGAGGATTTATGTCCCGCAACGCGAAGCGTTCCGCCACGTCTAATTCTTCACCGAATCATCACGAGTCCGCGCAGGTTCTTAGCCCCGTCGATTCTGCCGACGCATTCGCCGAGCAGCGGAAGAAGTCGACTTCCCGCCGCCGCATTGAGCTGGGCGTGGGCGCGGTAATCCTGGCGGGTGTGCTGTACCTGCCGTTCTCTCCCCTTCTCTCGATGGCCGATTCCTCGCAGGCGAATACTCCGGCGGCAGATGCCACCGTCCCGGCGTCGACCAGCCTTCGCGCATCCGCGGATGGTAGCCCCTCGCTAAGCATCTCTTCCCCCGACACGAAGCTGCACCGTCCGGTCATTGCCTCGCCCGATTACCAGCCCGCTTTCGAGGATGTACCCGAGGGTTCTGCCTACTACGATGGTGTGCGCTGGGCCGTGCGCGCGCAGGTGATGGATCCCGATTCCGAGACTCTCTTCGGCTCGGATAATACGGTGACACGAGGCGAACTGATTCGCATCTTCTATCGTCTGGCGGGCTCGCCGTCCGTGACTCGGCCGGACCACTCCCCCTACGAGGACGTTGACGAGTCCGACCCGAATTACGACGCCTACCTGTGGGCGCGCGAACAGCAGATTACGAGCGGCTGGAATGATGGCAAGTTCCACCCGGAGGCACCCCTGTCAAACGCCTCGACCGTCGCCCTGTTGCACCGTGCTGACGGCTCCTCGAAGATTCAGCTGACGGGCACCTCACCGTTTAGTGACGTGACTTCCTCGACCCCCTTCTATCGCCAGATTGTGTGGGCGTCTCGCCGCGGCGTGTCGACCGTGTCCGAAGGCGACGCGTTCGCCCCAACGGAGCACACGTCGAAGGCACGCGTGGCGATGATGCTGTACCTGTACTTCCGCACGCTGTAGCCGATGGCCCACGGGGTCTTAGAGATTGAAATAAAGGGAAACATTCAACTCATCATTGAGCGGGTCTGTGATTTCCGGTTGAGGGTTTGGTAGGGTGAAGTCATCCCCGAAACCGACGGGGACAACCAACCGACCTATCGCACCCGCGTCCCCATACGCGCGGGGGTGCCTCACCGTTTTCGGTGCGGTATTCCGCAATGTTGCGCGCCGCTTCCCGCGGTACCGCACACCGCGGTGCGAGACACAATAGAACCGATAGGGATAATGATGTCTTCTCTTCCGAACTCTAAGGCCCCTTCTTCTTTTGCCCGCGCAGCACAAGGATGCGGTGCGCTGGTTCTCGCCGGTGCCATGGTGTTTCCCATGAGCCCGGCGCTGGCTCAGAATGTGGCTGCGGAAGCACCCGCGGCCGTTGCCGCTGGCTCCCTGCCGGCTAACCCCACCCCGAAGGCCGGCGGTGACCAGAAGGCTGAGACCAACGCCTTCACCCCGCACTGGAGCTACAGTGCCCTCACCGATACATCCAAGGACCAGGATCTTCACTTCAACGGCTGGGACTTCAACGGCGATATTAACTCCCCCAAGGGCGTGCAGATTCTTATTCGTGAGAAGGGTTCGAACACCCCCGTCCTGGCTATCAGCGACATTGTCGAGTACAACGACCCCGAGTATGCGTTCCAGTACCAGCACGGGTACCTCATCGGCAACGTTAAGATTCCCGCAAACACGCTGGATCCGTCCAAGCAGTACACCGTCGAAGTGTGGGGCAACAACGGCTACGAGGGCAGCGACAAGCTCGTCACTCCCGTCGTGGGTCAGGCCCCCGAGGGCCGCGGCGCTCTGTTGGCCTGGCAGGATCTGAACTTCAAGGGTTCGGACGGCGTCCAGGCCGCCAACCTGCCCGCGGCTCAGGACAACGACAAGAAGCCCGAGCCGAAGCCGGATCCGAAGCCCGTGGAGCAGACCACCACTTTTGAGGCATCCGTTCTCGACGGCTACAAGTACGATGGCGTGAATACTTTCCTCGTCACGACCGAGGGCGGCACCGTTCACGTGAAGGGTTCGGGTTACACCAAGGAGTGGCGTGCCCAGCACGGCACCGTGGCTCTGTACATTGCCCCTGCAAAATACGCACCCTCCGGCTACAGGATTCCAACCTCGGATATGCTGCGTTTTGTGGAAGGTCAGGACTTTACCATTGCCGATGACGGCACCTTCGAGGCTGACCTGAAGGTTGAGGCGTACAAGCTTGCCGCCTACTACTTCATTGACGACGATATTTTCCACGACCCGACCGGCGGCACGAAGTACGATGTCCGCTACGAGATTCGTGTGGTCGCTGAGCAGAAGGATCAGAAGCCGCTGACCGCTGAGGAGCTGTGGACCAGCAAGAACGTGGTTCACACTCAGGTGCTGAACACTCTGGGCGAGAAGCCGGCGCCGTTCGCGCCGCGCCTGAGTTACAACGCTGTGGCTGATACTGCAAAGGCACAGGTTTTGAACGTTGGCGGCCAGGGGTTCAACGGCGATATCAACTCCGTTAAGGGCGTTCAGTTCGTGGTTCGCGAGAAGGGCTCGAACACCCCGGTTCTGGCAACCAGCGACATTATCGAGTTTGACCACCCCACCCAGGCTTCGGCCTACCGTGACGGCAACCTGAACGGTACCGTGAATCTTCCGGCAAACACCCTGGATGCTTCGAAGAAGTACGTGATTGAGGTCTGGGCTAACAACGGTTACGGCAAGAACGGCGAGCTACTCGCGCCGGTCGTGGGCAAGTCTACCGAGGGTCGCGGCACCCTGCTCGCATGGCAGGACCTGGATCTGAACGGCACTAGCGGTTACAAGGACGCCAACCTGCCCAAGGCCCAGGACAACGATAAGAAGCCTGACCCGGCACCGCAGCCGACCCCCAAGCCCGAGCCGAAGCCTCAGCCGTCCCCGCAGCCCGACCAGAACCAGCTTCAGAAGGCCACCCGCGGTGAGCTCACGGCTGCCCTCTACGTGCAGGCGGGTACCCCCGAGGTGAAGCTCCCCGAGACCTCCCCGTGGCCGGATGTGAAGACCACCGACCCGAACTTCCCCGCCTACGTGTGGGCCCGCCAGAAGGGCATCACTTTCGGCTGGTCGGACGGCAAGTTCCACGCTGACGCCGGCGTTTCGAACGCAACCGTTGCGGCCTTCGCCTACCGTGCGGCGGGTTCGCCTGCGGTAACGGGCACCTCCTCCTACAAGGACGTGACTCCCGGTTCGGCCTTCTACCGTGAGATTCTGTGGGCTCAGCAGAACAAGGTGGTGCTGAACGCTAACGGCACTTTTGACGCTCAGCACATGGTGACCAAGGCTGAGCTGGCCGCCCTGATTGCGGCATACCAGGCTCGCTAAGCGTCGTATCGGTGCGCTCGCGTCTCCCTCGGGTTTTACCTTGAGGGCGCGTGCGGCGCATTGGATAGCTCGCTGGTTCCCCGTGCTCCCGAATGGTTTTCTATTCGGGGGCACGGGGTTCAGCTTTTAACAGCTAACCGCTGTGTGAGATTTTTCAGAACCTTATAGTGTTCCTTGAGTGTTTCCTGACAATCGTTCAACGCTTTGATAGGGTGAGGATATCCCCGAAACCGAGGGGGATTTTCAACCATTTTTCTCATAGGGCACGCGCAGATTCGACGATAGATTCCCGGCCTGCCGGTGAGCCCGCGCGGCCTTGGAGAAATAACCTTAAGGATGTCTCATGTCCTCGCTTCCGAACTCTAAGTCCTCGTTCCTCCGTGCGGCGCAGGGCTGCGGCGCACTGGCGCTGGCCGGTGCGATGGTTCTGCCAATGTCTCCAGCGCTTGCCCAGAACGCCACAGCAGATGCTCCTGCAGCGGCTAGTTCTCAGTCGGGTGATCGCGTCCGTGAGAATCCCGCTGATACTTCTAATGATTTCACTCCCCACTTGGGCTACCACTCGTTGAAGAACACTGATGAAGATCAGGTTCTGGAATTCTCGGGTTGGGGTTTCGGCGGCGAGATTAACTCCCCGAAGGGCATCCAGATTGTTGTGCGAGAGGTGGGTTTGAACTCCCCGGTTCTGGTGGTTAGCGACATCGTTGAATATAACCACAAGGAACTGGCTTTCGCTTACCAGGACGGCTACATCCACGGTACGGTGAAGGTTCCGGCAAACACCCTGGATAAGTCAAAGGATTATGTTATTGAGGTGTGGGGTAACAACGGCTACGAGGGCGACGAGTTTATTACCCCCGTCGTGGGTCAGGCACCCGAGGGTCGCGGTACCCTGCTGGCTACCCAGGAGCTGGACTTCGAGGGCTCTGACGGCACGACAGCTTCGGATATTCCGGGTAAGACTCCTCAGAAGGCTACGTTCAAGTTTTCGTACGACAACAAGGAACAGCTGGTGTATACCGCCGAGGGCGGCACCATCCACGTGAAGGGTTGGGGCTACACCAAGGAGTGGCGTGAGAAGCACGGCAAGGTAGTGGTTTACATTGTTGCTTCTCAGGGTGTTCCTGACGGCGCTGATGTTCTGCCCGCCAATGATGTTCTGCTCCGTTTTGAAGAGGGTAAGGACTTCACCATTGCTGAAAACGGCACCCTGAATGCTCAGTTGACGGTCAAGCCCGGTGCGTTGCAGAGCTACTACAAGCCTCGCACCCCTTTCCTCGGCATTCCGCGTTACGAGAAGCGTTACGAGGTGAGTTACGAGATTGGTATGTTCACCGAGAAACAGGGTGAGCCCCAGCGGACGGTGGAGGACCTGTCGGCTGGTAAGAATGTGCTGTATCGTACTGTGCTGGACACTCAGGCGTTCCGCTCCAGCGCGTTTGCCCCCAAGGTGGATTACAAGGCTCTGGGTGACACCGCCGCTGATCAGAGCATTTACTTTTTGGGTACCGGCTTCTACGGCAAGTTTGCCTCCGCCGGGGGTGTTCAGTATGTGATTCGTGAGAAGGGTTCGAACACCCCGGTTCTGGCGACGAGTGACATCTTTTGGTATAACCGCTATCACCATTTTTCTGAGTTCGAGAACGGCGAGGTACGCGGCGTCGTGAAGGTGCCGGCGAATACTCTGGACCCGGCGAAGAAGTACGTCGTGGAGGTTTGGAGTAACGACGGCTATAAGAACGGCGAGTTTGCCGGCCCTGTGGTGGGCAAGGCGCCCGAGGGTCGCAGTACCCTGTTAGCTTCTCAGGACCTGAACTTCAAGGGTTCTGATGCTACTGACGGTAAGCAGCCCAGCCTGACCGATGAGCAGCGCAAGGAACGCGCTACCCGCGGTGAGCTGACGGCAGCGCTGTATGCGCAGGCGGGCAGCCCCAAGGTTGATCTCCCCGAAACCTCCCCTTGGCCGGATGTGAAGACCACCGACCCGAATTATGCCGCCTACATTTGGGCTCGTCAGAAGGGCATTACTTTCGGCTGGTCGGACGGCAAGTTCCACGCTGAGGCCGGCGTTTCGAACGCAACCGTTGCGGCGTTCACCTACCGCGCGGCTGGTTCCCCCACCGTGCAGTACTGGTCCCCGTACACCGATGTGACCCCGGGTTCTGCGTTCTTCCGTGAGATTGCGTGGGCTGGGCAGAACAAGGTTGCGCTGAGCACCAGCGGCACGTTCAACCCCAAGCACATGGTGACTCGCGGTGAGCTGGAAGTTCTGATGATGGCTTTCTAGGCTCGCTAAGCATAGCCAGCTGAATAACCCCGTGCTCCCCCGTCCTGGTCATGAGCGAGATGAAGCATTATGTCCACGGCGATGATGAATACGAGAGGAGCCTGGAGGGAGGCTTCGCATTCGTCAACCTCAAGATTCCCGCAAACACGCTGGATCCGTCCAAGCAGTACGTCATTGAGGCGTGGAGCGACTACGGCTATGTCAGCCAGACGGATAAGACCCTTATCACCCCGATTGTGGGTTTGGCCCCGGAGCACCGCGGCGTTCTTTTGGCGCACCAGGACTTGAAGTTTGAGGGCGTCCAGCGGTTCACGAATGCTTACGTGCCCGTAGAGGAACGCATGTACTTTTCTACGTCGCTGAACGACGAGGAACAGAAGCAGCCTGCCACCCGCGGTGAGCTGGTTTCCACCCTTTATGAGATGAAGGGCAGCCCCAAGGTGGACCTTCCTGAAGTCTCCCCGTGGCCGGATGTGAAGACGGACGATCCGAACTATGCCGCCTACATTTGGGCTCGCGAAAAGGGCGTTACTTTCGGCGGGCCCGACGGAAAGTTCCACGCGGAGGACGGTCTCACGAATGCAACCGTTGCCGCGATGGTCTACCGTGCGTCCGGTTCGCCTGAAGTATCGGGTGTTTCGTCCTTCCCGGATGTTACGCCGGATTCCGCGTTCTACCGTGAGATTCTGTGGGCTACCCAGCAGAATGTTATTACTCCCGAGACCGGCATGTTTGAACCGAACCATGCTGTGACCCGTATTGAGTTGGCTTGGATGATGTTCTATTACCGGCATCGTGTGCTGAACCCTATCACTACCGGCCTGTATCGCATTGCTAACTAAGTTAGCCCGGGCCGGCTCTAGCCCGGGTACCCCGTCACAACGGACAGGGTACCCGGGCTCTTGCGCAATGACTTTTGCACAATAACTCTTGGCGCTGAGGGAATCCGTGCGGATTCTTCTAGAGTTCTCGCGCTAGAGTTCCCACGCGGGGGTTGCGGCGGTGCTTGCCGAGTGCGCATCCTGACCGGTTGCCACGCCGGTAGAGACGGTGAAGTCCCACGGGTCGGTGTTGAGCGCGGACAGCTTCGTCTCGATGGTGAAGCCGCGCTCGGCGAGCAGCTTGCGCAGGCGGTCGGCTGCCGAACGCAGCCACAGCGATTCGCTGGCCGGGTGGGAGCAATCAATCAGCGCGATATTGCTGCCGGTAACTCGTGCGGTTTCGCGGAACTCGCTGGCCGGATGGTGGCGCAGGTCGGCGGTAATGTACACCTGCGCGTCGGTGGCGCGCACCGCGTCGAAGAGGGAGTCACCGGCACCACCGCAGAGGGCGACGCGGCGAATCGGCTGGTCGGCACGGCCCGCGATGCGCAACCCGCCGGCGGTGGGAGGCAGGGCCGCCGCGAGGCGCTCGGCAAGCTCCTTCAGGGTCAGTTCTTCGGGCAGGGTGCCGATGCGGCCGGTACCCACAGTGTGTTCCTGCCCGTCGAGCACCTGGGTTTGCGCTTCGGTGAGCGGTTCACGGTCGATGAGGCCGATGGCGTCACAGAGTGCTTCGTTTACGCCCTCGACGGCGGCATCGGCGTTAGTGTGGGCGCCGAGCAGGCCGCATCCACCCTCGATGAGGGTGTGGAGGACCTCACCCTTGTAGGTGCTGTCGGGAATGAACTGGGCTCCGCGCAGCAGTAGCGGGTGGTGGGTGATGAGCAACTGGGCACCTTCGGCGATGGCTTCCTCGGCGGTAGCGGCGAGCGCGTCCACGGCGAAGAGCACGGTGCGTACGGCGGCGGCGGCACGACCGGCAACGAGGCCGGAGGCGTCCCAGCCGGCGGCGAGCTGCGGCGGGAAGAGCGTATGGAAGGCGTCGACGACGTCTGCGAGGGTGGGGGTTGCGAGTTCTTCAGTCATGCTTCCATTGTGACAGGCTTTGAGCCGCTACCGCGGTGGTGACTCGTTTCTCAGCCGTCTACCGGACCGGGTGGCGGGCATGGTGCCCATCCTACCGGGTTCTGTGCGTGGAGGCGGGGGAATATTATGCCCCTCCCCCGCGTTGAATAGGGTGGATGAAGGCGCACAAATCGCGCCGGGCCGAGGCGGCCCGCGCGGGTACGCCCCCCCTCGTTATGGCCTCGATAAGGAGAGATTATGGCTGAAATTGTTCTTGCCGGTGGATGCTTCTGGTGCCTGGACGCCGTCTATCGCCAGTTCCGCGGCGTTGAGTCCAGCGTGTGCGGCTACGCTGGCGGCGACATGCCCGACCCCGATTACCGTTCGGTGTGCTCTGGAACGACCGGGCACCACGAGGCCGTGAAGATTACCTTCGATCCGCAGGTAATCAGCTACGACACCATCCTGGATATTTTCTTCATCAGTCACGACCCGACCAGCTGGGACCGTCAGGGGGCTGACACGGGTTCGCAGTACCGTTCGGTGATTTTCTACGAGGACGAGCAGCAGCGCGAGCTGGCGGAGCGAGCTAAGGAGCGCGCCCAGCAGCTCTTTGACGCACCCATCGTCACCGAGATTAAGCCGCTCGATATCTTCTACGAGGCCGAACCTGTTCACCAGAACTACTATGCGCTCAATCCGGCGCAGGGGTATTGCACGTTTGTGGTGAGCCCCAAGGTGGCCAAGGCTCGCCGCGCTTTCTCGCAGCTGCTCCGTTAGAACGGTTTTGTGACGAACGGTGAGTGGGATGAACGGGTAGCCCGGGTATGATGATTAAAGTAGCTCACTCAGCTCTGATGAATTCTACCGAGAGGCTATGATGAACAGCCCTTCCCCTGTTTCTTCCATCTTGACCCGTCGCGCCGCCCTGCTGGCCGCCGGTGCCGGTGCCGCCGTGACGCTGAGCGCCTGCGCCCAGTCCGTGCATCCGCTGTCGAAGTCTTCCGAGTCGGCTTCTGAATCCGCCTCGGCAAGTGAGTCCGCGTCTTCCAGCGCATCGGCCTCCGCTTCTTCTAGCGCCTCGGCCTCTTCCAGCGCTTCTGCGTCTTCGAACAAGTCCTACAAGGGCCCCCTGAAGTTCGATAACTACGAGAAGAACGGCACCTACGTTCCGGCCACCGAAACCGAAAAGGCCAAGAACGTGCCGAAGCCCCTCCCTCCGGAGCACATGAATGATCGGAGCCCCGAGGGAATCTACGAGTTTACGGGCTTCTGGCTGGCTTCCATCAACTACCTGATGCTCACCGGCGATTCTGAGCCGCTCAAGAAGGCTGATCCCGCCGATGTGTACGTTAAGCAGTTTAACGAGTACGTTCAGCTGTACCAGGACTACGGTGGATGGACTTACGGTGCCGATACCCTGATGGAGATGAGCCTTTTGGCGGATCTTCCCCGTCAGAGCACCAAGAACCCCAACCAGTACACGTGGAGTGCCAACCTCACCTTCAACCAGGATTTGAAGGCTCACGTAGACGGTTCTGCTCCCCACAAGATTGCCAAGAGCGAGGGCGGCCGCACGTATGTTGGTGTGGAGTATAAGAATGGCGCCTGGGTGATGCTCACCGGTCACGAGGATGAGGCTTCCGCATCGGCTTCTCCGGCATCGGCGTAGCGTCCTCTCCCTCCTCCCCCGTACACACTATTGTGGTTGTGTGCGGGGGACTTTGTGTTTTCGGGATTTTGTGTTTAAGTGCCTGTCCGGCGGCGTATTTCATACATGACGCGCGATGACGGGGCCTTCAGCAAGGACAGGTATGATAGGAGCGGTGGCTCACTCAACTTCCGATAATCTACAAACTTCGAAAGGCTACGATGACCGGCCCTTCTTCCGCCTCCATTACCCGACGCACCGCGCTATTAATCACCGGTGCTGCGGCTACCGTCGCGCTGAGCGCCTGCGCTCCGAAGGTACGCCCCCTAGCTGGTTCCTCCGCGTCCGCCTCGTCTTCTTCGTCTCCTTCGGCGTCCGCCTCGTCTAGTACGTCTGCTTCTTCGCAGGCATCTGCTTCGGCTTCTTCGGGTAAGTCCTACAAGGGCCCCCTGAAGTTCGATAGCTACGAGAAGAACGGCACCTACGTTCCGGCCACCGAAACCGAAAAGGCCAAGAACGTGCCGAAGCCCCTCCCCCCGAGCAACATGCACGACCCGTCGGTCGATGGTATCTACTCTTTCCTCGGCTACTGGATTTCGTCGATTAATTATTTGCTGCTCACCGGCGACTCCGGACCGCTGAGCAAGTCTGATCAGGATTATGTGGAGATTTTCCAGCGTTTCTCCGACATGTACCAGGACAAGTCCGGTTGGATGTACGGTTCTGATGCTCCGATGGGCATCTCGCTTTCCACCGATACTCCTACCCAGAAGTCCTCGGGCTCTAACCCACGATACCGTTGGAATGGTCGTTTGATTCTCGATCAGAATCTGAAGATTTATCTGAAGGGTAGGGGCTCCAACACCGCCTTTACCGCGGAGAGCCACGACATCTACATCGATATGACCTACAGGTCTGGCGGCTGGACCGTTATCACCAAAGATACGAGCGACGACGACAGCGGTAGTTCCGGAAGCTCCAGCAGTTCCCCCTCCCCCAGCTCCAAGAGCCCGAAGAGCGGCAGCGGGAAGAGCGGCGGACTCAACGTCTAGTCAGCCACCCGACGGTGCGCCTCTATGCGGCGGATGCTTTAACGCCTAGTGTGCGAGCATCCGCCGCATTTTTTGCACTATCGGATAACTTCATATTGGGTTGAGAACCAGCCTGCGATATTCTGGTTTTAACTGTTCATGCACGTACATTACTCAGAAAGATTCTTATGTCTACTCTGTACACCCGCCGTACCGCGCTGACTGCGTTGGGGATGGGGGCCGCTACCCTGCTGGCCGCTTGCTCTTCTAATTCTTCCGAGTCGTCTTCCTCGCCGAGTGCGACTACCGCATCTTCGAGCGCAAGCACGACTCCTTCCGCCTCCGTCGCACCCACTCCGGAGGCGACGACCACCGTTGAGCCCGGACCCAGCCTGAAGGGCGAGGTCGTTCTGGCCGATTACTCCTCGACCGGTACCTTTGAGGCCGGTACGAAGGAGCACAAGGCTCAGAACGTTCCGGTTCCCTTGGAGCCCGCGAAGCTGCGTGAGAACAGCGTTGAGGGCCTGCACGCGTTCATTGCGTACTGGCAGGCCACCTTGAACTACCTGTTGCTCACCGGCGACGGTGCCCGCTTCACGAACATTGACCACACGGGTGACTACACCACGGTGGCCGAGCTATTCCAGAGCATGTACGCCTCTGATAGCGGCTGGGTGGTTGGTTCGGAGCGCCCTCTGGTCTTCTCGCTGACCGCGGATCGCCCCACGAAGGACACTCGCACCGGTTACTACACCTGGGCTACCGAGATGACGATTGATACCGCCGAGGGGGCTGGCGTGTACAGCAAGACCAACGACCGCACCCAGACCCTGGCTGATGTATTCAAGTACCAGGGTAAGCCGGTGGCCGGCCAGGTTGTGGCTCATTATCAGGACGGCACCTGGCGTATGGTGCGCCGTACTCCCGGTACCGCTTTGCCTTCGCCGGCTGCTTCGGTGAGCCCGAGCGCTTCTGCGGAGGCTACTACCGCTTCTGCTGAGGCCTCGGCGCAATAGGTTCAGCAGGCGCAGTAAAGTTTCTACGCCCTATACCGCTGAGAAGCCACATGTGTTTCAAACACATGTGGCTTCTCGCTTTTTATTCTTTCACCGGATACACAAAGAAGCTCCCCAGTCTTTCGACTGGAGAGCTTCTTTCCTAGTGGTGACCCCAACCGGATGTGAACAGGTGATGGAGGGGCATGATGCCGAGCGTGCGAGGAAATCCATCATGCCCCGGAGTGCCGCGACGCAAGGAGCGGCGCCGTGAGAGGCTCACGGCGGCACCGCAGAGCCAAAGACCTCTGGCGAATAAGCTAAAAACAAAAAGCCTTGATTCCGAAGAACCAAGGCTTTTTCCTAGTGGTGACCCCAACCGGATTTGAACCGGTGTTGCCGCCGTGAGAGGGCGGAGTACTAGGCCGCTATACGATGGGGCCGTGAGATTTACATCTCTTTTATCAGGTCTCCCTGACAACACATACTACTATACAGAGATTCCACGAAACAACCAAATCGAAATTGAGTGAAATGGCACACATTATCCAATGTTGGTTTCTGCCGTCACAACAGATATTGCCGACCGCCTCAGCACAAGCTTCCATACAACGGATGCGCCCCGCACATTCGGTACGGGGCGCATCCGGAAGGACCGATAAGAACCGGTCAGATACCGTTACAGGCTAGGACTTGCGGCGACGCAGCACTACCAGGGTGGCGCCGGCAATCAGAACGAAAGCGCCCACGGCGGCCAGGCTCAGAACGCTCTGTGCGCCGGTCTTAGCCAGCGAACCGCTCTGGGTCGAGGACTTCGTTGCAGAGGCGTTTACCTGAGCGTTAGAGCCCTTCGACTGAGAGGAGGACTGAGATGAGGAAGAAGAGTTCGAGGCCGGCTGCGACGAAGAGTTCTTCTTCGCGGGAGTCTTCACGGTGGAGCCCATCTGCTCCTGTGCGGCAGGGGCGTTCGAGTCAGCAGTCTTGGACTGAGCGTTATCCTGCTGCTGGGCGGCAGGCGACTCTGCGGGCTGGCTCGGCTTGCTCGAGTCTTCCGAGGTGGCGCGGTTATCAGCCTTATCCGCGTCTTCCTGAACGTCGTTAACAATCAGCGCACGAGCCGAATCGTAGTCGCGATTCATAGCAACGTCGGAACCGGCAGTCACGGTGCCGAGCAGGTAGCCCTGACCGTACTTCAAGGTGTTTGCCGGTACGCGCAGGGTGCCGCTGAAGGAGTACTTACCGGTCTTCTCGTTGTACACGAAGTCGCTGGCCGGAATAACCGTGGAGATCTTCTGGATGTTCTGCAGCTCGCTGTCGGTCAGCTTGTCGTTGCCGGGAAGCCACTCGCCGTCCTTAACCAGGAAGAGGCGAATACCCTCGGCCGGGGGCTTATCAAAATCAGTGCCCGAGACATGGAAGGTGTAGGGGCGAGTGATGTCAATCGTGCCCTCCGCGAAGTTCAGGGTGGGACCGATAATCACGGGCAGCGCTTCCTTCGGGTAACCCTGGAAGGCCAGCTTGGAAGGAACAATCGTTGCGGGCGAGGTGAATTCGCCGTCGGCAAGCTCGATGTGGAACTTCATGATGGAGTTCGGCTTGAGAACCTCACGAGTGGAGGGGATGGTCTTGCCATCGCGGCCAACCCGGGCCTTGGACATGTAGTTGTCGGTGGTCGAACCGTCGCCGGTCTTCGGGTCGAGAACGTAGGGCACGGAGGCGGTTGCGCCCTCAATGTCCTGCTTGTCCACGGCCACGACGGAGCCGTCGTCGGCGAGGGTCAGGTCGTTAGCCTTGCCGCCGTTCATCTCGACCTCGCCAATCACGCGGTCGGTCTTGGCATCAAAGATAGCAATCTTACCGGTACCGAAATCGGAGACGTACACGAGGTCGCGCTCTTCATCGTTGACCATGGCCAGGGCCTGGGTGCCGAACTTGACGAACTTCTTGAACGCACCGGTCTTCAGGTCGTACACCGAGATGCCGGAGTTAACGCCCTTCACACCCTGAGAGGATACGTAAATTTCATTCTGGGAGTGATCGATGGACACATCGGAGGGGCGAACCTCAACCGAAGAGTCCTCGCCCCGGGTCTGGATGACCTGCTCGGTCTTCAGGGTCTTGGTGTTAATCACGAAGAGCTTGCCGCTGGTGCGCTCGGGCACATACAGCTTGTCGCCGTCGATGGCCACATTCATACCGATGTAGCGGGTGCCGCCGTCGGGTGCACCCTGCAGCTGAATCTTGGTGACCTCGAAGGTTTTCATGTCGATAGCCGAGACGTAGTAGCGGCCGGTCACGAACACCTTGCCCGATGCGTTATCCACGCGAACCTCGCGGGGGTGCTCAATCCAGTTCGGATCGGCCTGGGACATGCCGTGACTGGTCCAAATCTGCTCCATGGTCTCCTGGTCGAACACGGAGAGGGAGTTGTCGGTCGTATTGGTGACCCACACGGTACCGTTGGCGTCATCGACGGTGATGCCGTACGCAGAAACGTAGCCGAACTGGCCGTTTGCGTCATATTCGAAGGGAAGGACCGCTACTTCTTCAATCTTCATGGTGTCTGCATCGACACGCGCGATGGTGGAGGCCAGGTTGCTACTGCCACCCACGCCAACCATCCAGATCTTGTGGTGCGCCTGCGAGTAGGCCACCTGGTACTGACCGGGCAGGCCCTGAGTAATCTGGGCGGTGGATGCGGAGACATCTACGACGCGGCTTTCAGTGCTTGCTGCGTCGGAGGAGGAAGCGGACTGGGTCGTGGTCGGTTGCGCGGTGTTCTGTGCTGCGAAGGAGGCAGGAATCATGGACGCGCCGGAAATGGCGAGCGCGAGGGAGCCAGCAACGATACCCTTCAGCGCCTTACCCGAAGAAGGAGTGAGGTTCAATGTGTGTCCTTGTAGAGATGTAACGGAAGTACTCCGCTGCCGCGTCGAGGTGCTAACGAGACACCTCGTGAGCGTGCGGTGACACGCTCAACGACAGCGGGAGCAGAAACGCAAGTAATGCATAAATTTACCTACCCTCTTATCCTCAGTGTTTTCCCAGGAAAATACAAGCTACGTCGAGGGTGTGTTCAATATTTTTGGGCGCATCCCGCGAATTTACCTTGAGCATCACGTGAACGTTGAACCCTTAGGGGGAGATTTACCTTCCCCGGGAGGCAAAAACCCTGGTCAGCCTGATATTCATTAGCTCTTATATTTACACATCAATGTAAAAATTTGCTTCACCCGGTACATTATTCCGATGCACTATTCTTCCCTCAACGACATCACTTTTCCGTTCGTGCGAATGCACCCAATAGCACGCAAAAGGCGGGCCCCTCCCCCGCCGCAATCTCGACGATTGCGGCGGGGCCGGGAGCCCGCCTCACGCAGCGGCTCAGAGTGACCGCTGAACGTTGCTACTCACCGCCTCCTTATGGCAAAGTCGGCGGTTACAGCTTAGGCCTTGCGACGGCGAACCAGGATGGCTGCGCCGCCCAGCAGGGCAACCGAACCCAAGGCCAGCAGGCCGGCCACGCCGTTCGCACCGGTGCTGGCCAGAGCACCCTTCGAGGAGCCACCCTCGCGCTGAGCCTGCGAGGAACCGGAAAGATCGGCCTTCACGCCATCCTTGGAGGGGTTCAGCTCGTCCCGAGAATCGCTCTTGTTATCGGTCTTTGCATCGGACTTCGCAGTATCCTTCGCGTCGGTGATCGAATCGGCCGACTGCGAGGGAGCGGGGGTCGAAGAGTTGTCCTTCTTGGCATCCTCAGACTTCGGGTCAGTCGGCTTCGACTCATCAGCCTTCACGCCGGTCACCGTCGGGTAGCCCGCGAACTGCAGGGAGGTCGGGGTGAGGGTCACGGGGGCCGCGCTCTCGTCGGTGTCCTTCACGCCAACCTTGAACTTCAGAATCGAGTTAGCCTTCAGCTGCTGAACCGATGCGGGAACGTCGTTACCCTGGCGGTCCTTACCGGGCAGGGTGGTGTACTCGCTGGCGGTGGTAATCTCGCCGGTGGTGCCGTTGAGCACGTAGGGCAGGGTCACCTTCTCGTCGCGGTCCTTCTTGTCGAGGACCAGCACGGAGCCGTCCTTGAGCAGGGTCACGTCGTTCGCAGCGGCGCCGTTCATCTCGACCTCGCCAATCACCTCGTCAGCGCGGCCGTCGAAGACAGCCACCTTGCCGGTGCCGAAGTCGGTCACGTACACCAGGTCGCGATCCTCATCGTGTTCCAGTGCGAGCGCCTGGGTGCCGAACTTGACGAACTTCTTGAACTCGCCGGTGCGCAGGTCGTACACGGAAATACCGGAATTGACGCCCTTCACGCCCTGGGAGGAGACGTAGATTTCGCCCAGGGAACGGTCCACGGCAACGTCGGAGGGGCGAACCTCAACGGTGGAGTCCTCACCCTGAGTCTGGATGGTCTTCTCAACCTTGAAGGTCTTGGTGTCCACGACGAAGAGCTTACCGCCGGTACGCTCGGGCACGTACAGCTTGCCGCCGTCCAGGAACAGGTTCATGCTGATGTAGCGGGTACCGCCGTCGGGGGCACCCTCGAGCTGAATCTTCTCAACCTGTTTGGTCTTCAGGTCGATAGCGGAGACGAAGAAGCGGCCGGTCACGAACGCCTTACCGGACTCGTGGTCGACGAGCACAGAACGGGGGTGCTCAATCCAGTTCGGGTCGCCCTCCTTCACTCCTTCGTTGGTCCAGATGAGCTTGAGGGTCTGCTGATCGTACACCGCCACGGAGTTGTCGGTGGTGTTGGTGACCCAGACGGTGCCGTCCACGTCATCGACGGTCACGCCGTACGCGGAGGTGTAGCCGTACTGGCCCTTGTCGTTCTTCTTCACGGGCAGCTCGGCGAATGCCTCGGTCTGCAGGGTGTCTGCATCCACGCGTGCCAGGGAGGAAGCAAGATTGCCTCGTGCACCCACGGTGGGCACGAACAGCTTGTGGTTCTTCTTGGAGTAGCCAACCTGGAACTGGCCGGGCAGACCCTGAATGATGTTCGCAACGCTACCGTTTGCATCCACGGTGCGGTGTGCCTCAGTGGAGGGGGTGGTGGCTGCCTTGGTCTTGGTGGCGGTTGCCGGGTAGCCCTGGAACTCGCGGGTTTCGGGGGTGACCTGCTTGACCTCGGAGTTGTCGCCTGCGGTTGCGGTGACCTTGAACTTCAGTATGGAGTTTGCCTGAATCTCGGTGGTCTTTGCGGGAACCTCGTTGCCCTGCTTGTCCTTAGAAGGCTTGCTGGTCACCTTGTTGGAGGTGCTGACGGTGCCGGTGGTGCCGTCGAGGACGTAGGGCACGGTTGCGGTGGCGGCGTCCTGCTTATCCACGGCGACCACGGAACCGTTGGGCAGCACAACCAGGTCGTTTGCCTTGCCGCCGTTCATGGCGACCTCGGCAATCAGCTTGTCCGCTGCGCCGCCGTCAATCACGCCGACCTTGCCGGTGCCGAAATCAGAGACGTACACCAGGTCGTTCGCCTCGTCGTTGTCCAGGGAGAGCGCCTGGGTGCCGACCGGAATGAACTTCTTGAACTCGTGGGTGGTCGCATCGTAGATGGACACGCCGGAGTTGACGCCCTTCACACCCTGGGAGGAGACGTAGATTTCGTTCTGGGAGTGGTCAATCGCGATGTCGGAGGGGCGAACCTCACCCTCCGCGTTGCCCTTGGTGTCGAAGGTGCTTTCGACCTTGAAGGTCTTGGTGTCGACGACGAAAATCTTACCGCCGGTGCGCTCGGGCACGTACAGCTTGCCGCCGTCGACCAGGATGTTCATGCTGATGTAGCGGGTACCGCCATCGGGTGCGCCCTCAAGCTGAATCTTCTCGACCTTCTTGGTCTTCAGGTCGATTGCGGAGACAAAGAACCGGCCGGTGACGAAAGCCTTACCGGACTCGTGGTCGACGAGCACAGAACGGGGGTGCTCAATCCAGTTCGGATCGGTCTCTGCAATACCGGCGGTGGTCCAGGTCTGCTGCAGGGTTTCCTGGTCGTACACGGAAATGGAGTTGTCGGTGGTGTTGGTGACCCAGACAGTACCGTCCACGTCATCAACGGTGATGCCGTAGGCCGCATCGTACTGGTAGCCCTTGTCGTTCTTGACGATGGGCAGCTCGGCGACGGCCTCAATCTTCAGGGAGTTCGCGTCAATGCGGGCGATGGTGGAGACGTGCTTGTCGCGGTCCGCGGTGCCCGCAACCCAAATCTTATTAGTCTTCTTGGAGTATGCGACCTGGAACTGACCGGGCAGGCCCTGGGTAATCTTCGCCATGGCCTTGTCTGCGATGGTGCGAGCGTCGCTGCTCTGGCTTGCCGCCGGGGCGGGGTCCGCCGCGAACGATGCGGGGATGGTGGCAACGCCCGAGATTGCCAGTGCCAGCGAGCCAACGGCGAGGCCCTTGAATACCTTGCTCGATGCGAGGTTCATATGTATGTCCTTTATCGTGTGGGTGGCGTGTGGACGGAGCGCCGCTCCCCCATTTGCGGGGATGGGCTCCCTGCCCGACCCTGCGACGACCGCAAACCGGCCGAAGCCAAGGCTATGACGGGTCGGTCGCTTTACGCTACAGGGCGCGATGGGCAGTTCTCACACAGTACTAAGTAAGGCAATCATTAATTTACCTACCAGGCAATACTCACTTACCGCTTAGGATTTTTCAAGATGGGGCAAGTATGTGACGAAAATATTTCGCGCCCCGTCGAATCCAATGCCACCGCTCCCGGCCGGATTCCCAGCGCACCCGCTCTCGACCGGACCCCTAATGCCCCCCCCCCGCAAGTCCCATCCCCACTAGGAACCCGGACGCAAGAAACCCCCGCCCCTAGCGCACAGCCAGAAGGCGGGGGTTTACAAAATATGGGAGACGGGAATCTACCGTGCCCGGCCCCGACCGACAAAAATGCCGGCGAAGGTGCCGTCACCCATCCGGACGAACTGCACTAAGACAGTCCCGACGCTAGGAGACGTACGAGAAATCGGGGAACAGCAGGTTCTGCAACTTGTAGCGGCGAATGAAACGAGCCAGCTCCGCACGGGTCGTCGGGGCGGTCGGCTTGAACTCACCCGAAGAGTCCAGCACGATATCGTTCGCACCGACCCACGCAACGTAGCGGTGTAGCAGACCCGCACCCAGCACATCGCGGAAGCGAGAACCAGTGCCCTCCTTCATTTCGGTCAGCTGAACCTCCGCGTTGTACTGGAACAGCACCGCAGCCAGCTCCTCGTGCGAGATCGGGGCGGTCGGGTCGATGCGCTCGCCGCTGGCAATCGGCTCGGTAATCTTGCGGTCGCGCGCCCAGTGCAGGGCGTTAGCTGCGGGGCGGTCTGCCGCATCCGCATAGGATGCGACTTCCGAGTTCTCGCTCACGCCGGGACGACCCGCCGCACGGTTGAGCAGGGCGATGACCTCTTCACGGGTGACGGCGCGGTCCGGCTCGAAGGCGCCGGTCTGCGGATTGGGCAGCAGCCACTTCTTCTGGTTGGCCACGCGGATGTCGTCGGCGTAGGGGTGGTTGCCGGGCACGTCTTCGAAGGATGTCTTCAGGATCTTGGTTTCGGCCACGGGGATGCGTGCGGCGACCTGGTGGGCGATTTCCTGCCCCCAGGGGTCGGTGCAGATATCCAGCTGCAGGGCGTGGTCCACACCCTCGGGCTGAATGAGTTCGATGGGGAACAGGTCGGTTCCGCTGAAGGTGTCTTCGTCACCGTTGAATTCGGGGGTGAGCGGCCAGGAGCGCAGGGTTTCGAAGGAGTTATCGCGCACGTAGCCGTGGCGCACGGTCAGGGTGGTGCCTTCGGTGAGGAGTTCGCGCAGGCCGTGCGCGGTGTAGCTGACGGTCATTCCGTCTTCGGTGATGGTGGCGCGCTGGATGGTGAGGCGCGGACCCTTGGTCTCCTCGGCGGCGGCCGGGGACTCGGCGGTCTTTGGGGTTTCATCTGCGTTTGCGGCCTGGGCCTGCAGTGCGAGGGCGCCTGCTGCGGTGGCAGCGGAGGCCCCCTTCAGGAAGAATCGTCGTGAGAGTCGATTGTTGAGGAAGGGCATGATTGTCCTATTCACTTGTCGTTTGAGTTGAGTGAGTTACGGGTGGCAGGAGGCGCGGCAACAGCGTGTGCGGTGAGTGAGGCCGATACGCGATTCCCTGTTGAGCGTGAGTGAGACGCGGAGGGTGAGTGCCGGGCGGATGCACGGTGAGTGAGACCGGCGTGGTTCCTGACCCAGCTATCAAGAATACCTTAAGGTTCGAGTTTATTCGAGGGTTTGGCGAATTATGTGACGCTAGGGGGCGTGAGAATCATCAACCCGCAGGCCCCGATTCAACCCGCAGGCCTCGGATCAATCTGCACCCCCCCCAAAAAGTGAGTCGCGCTACAAATAGCGCCGGTTTGGTGTGTTTTTGGCGTGTCTTTAGGCTCGGGGGTTATAGTTATTACAACCTTATCACCGTTGCGGTACCACTCAACGGCGAGCTAACACACCCATCCCAAAGGAGCTTTTGTGGATAAGGCACTTATCTTCTTCGCCAAGTCGCGTTACGCCGACCTCTTCGGCGTGGCACTGGTTATTGCCATCGCTATCGGGTCTGGATACCTGAGCACCAACCTCGCCAAGTACGTTAACTGGGGCCCGATGACGAGCCTCATCCCCTTCGGCGTTATTTCAGTGATTAACGTGGGTATTTCAATGATGTCTACCCGCCTGACCGGCCGTCTCTCGAACGTCGGTAACGTGCTCGGCATTATTAACACGGCGCTATCCGGAGCGATCGACTACATTCTGGGCAACAAGGCAGCGATCATCACCTACCCGGTGACCTTTATCGTGTACACCTTCGCAATTCGTAGGTGGCAGAACTCCGAACGCGGCAAGGCGATGGAACCGCCGACCGGCAAGAAGGGGCTGCTGATTATCGCTGGCATTGTGGCGGGTTCGTTCGCGTTCTCCCTGATTGCTAACTATGTCGGTTACGATGGCAAGACCTCGTTCCTGTTCTGGATCACGACCGTAGTGTTTGGACTGTCCCTGTCAGCAAACATTCTGAACGCGCTCAAGCTCACGATGCAGTGGCAATTCTGGTTCCTGTACAACACCGTGCAGTGCGTGAAGGCGCTGACCCAGGGTAACTTCGCGAACGTCGGCAAGTACATTTTCTACATCATCAACAGCGTGGCAGCGCTCCTGCTGTGGACCCGTAACGGCACCGCGGACAAGGAGGCGGTGGTGGCGGCAGCGTAGGGGTGCTCCCCCGAGTACGCTAGCGCGCTAGAGCACTAGCCACCGCATATACACAGAGGGAGGGGCTCTCCGGCAATACGACCGGAGGGCCCCTCCCCTGCATTTTGCGGGCATACTTGCCGGCTTCGATAAGCGGCTAGGTTAGCCCAGCGGAATCGCGCTACCCTTCAAAACCTGACGCTCAGGAGCAGATTCGCCACCCACCTTCACAATGGGGAAAACAACAAACGCCTGAACTCCCTTCTCACGAAGAATCGCCTTCTCATCCGCCAGCTCGGACACGAAAATGTCAGCGCTCAAAGAACCGCGTTCCATTGCTTTACCGACCTCGTCAACCACCCGGCGGTAAGGGTGGCTGCGCAACACGGTTCGTAGCCGGGCAGGAGTGACACCTCCGGTTTGGGCAGATTTGGTGTCTTCAGGCTGGGCAGAAGCATCACGTCCGAAGAGGACCGGAAGCACCATGAGCCGCGGGTGCAAAGCATTGTACGGGTACGCACCGGGGGTCACGCCAATCCGGTGGATCTGGTGAATCACCGGGAAGTTCGCAATACCCACCAGCGCGCAGAAGGCGAGCGCAGTGTCCGTCGGCTGCGGGACGGTGAAACCGGTTCCGGTTCGGGATTCCGGCTTATCATCCAGCGAGTCGTACAGGGTCTGCCCGGTAATACCGCTGAGCATCGCGGAAGGTTCCCAGGTGGCCAGGTCCGCGCACATCGGGCGCAAGCGGTCCTTGACGAACTCCTGTCCCCTATTGCGGGTCTTCATCTCCCAGCGAGACGCGCCGTGATCGGGGCGAAGTGCCTTGACGTCAAAACGCCAGTAGGCAGGTTCGCCCAAACCCGCAATCCAGAGCAGAGACAGCAAGTCGTCACGTTCCATCAGCGCATCCAGATGAGCTTGTCGGGTCTTCTGGTGAGATGCCCAGTCGTCCGGGTACTTCTCCGCGTCGATTCCTCGAAAACGCGGTGAGAACGGGGAGAAAACAGCAGCTTCCTTACCCGCGCCGTAGGACTGATTAACGTTCACCCAGCTATCTTCAGCAGCCAGGGAAGAAACGTAGGAGTGCACGCACTCGGCAATTTCTTCTTCTGACACGCCTTCAGCATACATCTGGGCGCGCGGCTGGCCTTCCTGAGACCAACCGATAGTGACGGCTCCGGGGTGCTTCTGCTCAACCATCAGGGACAGCCCGTAGAGAGCAAAATGGGTCAATGCCGAGGTGTAGTCACCGGCAATAGTCAACGTTGCCATTAGTGTCCCTCCCGTGAAATCTGGGCGTCTGCTGCGCGTTCTACAGCTTCAAGGTAGGCGGTAGCGTACGGGCCGTAGGTGCGGCTCGTCTGCTCCATGAGGTTATCCCAGTAACCGACATTGAAGAGTCGGGTTGCCTGTGCCTTGAGCGCCTCGTAGTCCGTTCCCTCGGGCAGGTAGCCTTCCTTGAGCAGGAAGCCTGCGTCGTGGGCGAAGGAGAACCGGCCGTGACCGTGGCTGCAACCAATGATGCGCAACACCAGGTCGCGGTGCTCCCCCACCTTTTTAGGCGAGGCCGCAACCATGAGTGCAGACAGTTGCTCGTGACGCCAGCCCCTCGGCAGGGCGCTACGGCTACGGGCACGGTACGCTTCTGCCACGGAACGGTGGCCGCTCTTTGCGAGCGCGTCCGCCTGCAGGTCCGCACCTAGCATCTGCTGGAAACGCAGGTCACGTTTACCCTCGTCGTGATACTTTGCCGCCAGTTCCAGTGCCTCGGAGAATTCCGGCGCCAGGCCGAGGTTCTCGGCAAGCTGGCGGGTACGCTCAGCAACATCGTTCTGGTGGTCGTCCAGAAGAACGGGATCGGTCGGGGCCAATTCCTGAGCGATATCGGAGTCTTCAACAGACTCTTCGTCGGTCACAACGGCGTACCAGGAGATAACTTCCTGACCGTCCTCAGCCTCGATAGAAAGCTCAGAAGCAATCCTCGTCTCGCTGCCCGAACTTTGGCTGTCGAGCAGTTCCGCTACCTCTTCGGGTGAGAGACCCAGGTAATCCCTGAAGTCTTTCTCACGGTCCGCGCACTTTTCGTACACGTAGAGCTTGGTGCCATTGGGGAAGGGCACGGCCTCCAGCTTGTCCTTCGTGGAGGGAAGCTCACGCTGAGTCACGGCAATGCCCTGGTTCGTGAACGGAACACTGCCCGTGTCAAGAAGCAGAACGTCACCGGGAGCCAACGACTGACTGCTCTCTTCCCCGTGGTCAGCATCCTGCCACAGGGAAATTTCACCCTGACGGTAAAGGAATTTACGCGGCTTCACGCCGTGCTCATCCTGGTAGTCCAGAATCTCCTGGAGAATCTTCAGATTCGCGGGGAAGGTTTCCTCGTCGCTCGGTGCAAAGTAGCTGGTCTTGAGAATCTCCATGGCGGCAGAAGTGTTGCTCGGCAGGTTATCGCGCACAATAACACCACCCATCGCGGTCTCTGCATCCAGGGAGTCGTGCAACCACAGGTCAAGGTCCGGCTCGTCGTAGGGGTTCTCGTCGGTGCGCGAGAATTCCAGCAGGTCAGGCCATTCCGGGCGCTGGTAGAGCAGACGCTCCGGGGAGGACTGTACCGGCGGGCTCTTGACCATTGCGGCGGGGTTTACCGACGGGTTCTCAGTATCGTTGAGCGCTTCGAGCCATGCATACGCATTGCTCAGGTCAACCGCCTTGTAGGGCGGCGCATCCTTCTTCACCGAGTCACCGCTCGCAGGCTCAATAACGACGACCTTGGAATCCGTACGGTGGCCCAGACGGTTAACACGTCCGAAGCGCTGCGCCAAGGAAGACGCCGGAGCCAGCTCGGTCACCAAGTCAGCAAAGTCAACGTCAATACCAACTTCAAGAGTCTGGGTGGCCACAACAACCTTCACGGACTTATCGCCTTCGGTAGTGAAGAGATTGGGATGCTCCTCCTGCAACTTTTGCAAGTCGGACGGGCGCATGCGTCCTACGAGAAGCTGGACCTCATCCTCTGCCAGATCCTTAGCGAGTTCCTCCTTGATGGAGATAGCCGTCCGCACATGGTTGACAATACAACCGACAGTGTGGGCTACCTCCGAACCTTTACCCACCTCACGGTGGGCAAGGAAATCCTTAATAGCGTCCACAGCGGCCTTCACGGTCGCAGCATTACCGGGCTTACCATCCCACTTATCAATGGGGTGGAGCATCAGTTCCTTGTGCGAGTAGACACGTTTGCGCAGCTCTTTATCATTCGAACTATCAAGAGCCTCAATATCCACGCCCAGGGTGGTCGATTCGCTGTACTCAGTGGAGGGAGTAGCGGTCGTCTCGACCACCTGCAGGGTGGGAATACCCAGGTCAGCCTCGCGCTTCTGCAACTGCGCAATACGCTGAGTGGTGTGCAACAGCTGACGGTTCATGTGTGCCTCGTCGAGCACCATGACGGTGTCCATGGTCAGCAGGGCGGTCTCACGCGGGCGGGCAGCCTTGGTGCTACCGTAGCCACGGAAGAGCGCTCGCGAACCGTACATGTCGGGGGTTGCGGCAATGATTGCGCAGGCCGAAATATCGGTCACCGGCAGGGTACGGTTCGAGAGTTCACCACGGATGTGGCCAACTTCGAAGGGCGCGTTCCCCTCCTTGTCGTTGCGAGTCTGGAAGCTCTGGAGAGCTTCAGCAACCCTACGCAGAATATCGGACTCGTCGGATTCATTAGCGAGTGCCTTCCCCATGGGGTCGAGAATCTTCTCGCGGGCGCGGTCTGCCTGGCTGTCGACCAGTGCGCGGCGTCCCACGGTCACGCAGAGGCGGCGGGGAACGCGCGGCGCGGCGCCAACCGCTGCGAGCGCATTCGCGAAGAGGTGGATATCCACCACGGAGGACTTACCGGAGCCGGTCGGTGCGTTAATACGTTCCGGCCATACCCCATGCTCGCAAATGTGGTCGAGCACTTCTTCCTGCCAGCTGAAGGGGGCGTACCCTCCGTTGAGTGCGGCAAAGAAGTCACCAAACTCTTCACGAGTGATGGAGGGCAGCGTAGTAGCGGGGCTAGTCATGCTTTTCCTCCTTCTTGTGACGGTCATATTCTTCGGTGGGCACATCGAACGGAACCAGCAGGCCGCCGCCCATGTGGCGAGACTGGCCGATGGCTACGAGGGTCGTATCCGTTGCCAGATTGCCGAGGTCTACGATGCCGCGCCACGGCTCTGCGGGCAGAGTGCGGGGCAGCTTGTAGGCGTAGGTGGCGGGGTTCTGGGTTACACGGTGTGCTTCCAGGACCTTGGCTTCAGCTTTTTTAGCGACCTGATCCCTCAAGCTGCGAATTCGTTCGCGTGAGGTTTCAGCCTCGGGCGCTTCGAAGCTATCACGCCACACGTAAGCCATGGAAAGCAGAGCGGCGTCAGCAAATGTCCAGGCCTTCGTCTCGGCCTTCTTCGGGCGGTTGAAAACGCGCGATTCGGGAACGGCCGCGCTGAGGGTACGCCACAGACGCTTGTACCCGGTCTTGGGGGCATCCCAGAAACCGTGCGCGGGCAGGCGCTTCTGTCGAAGCTTCACGGTCAGCCGGGGGAAGTCCTGAGCGTAGAGAGTTTCTACGCTCCTGAGTGCGATACCGAGTTCTACTGCTTCATCGGTCGGGGCGCTTGCCGGGGCCAAGACGAGCAGGACTCCCTTAGACTTCACTTCACGACGCAGGTAGTCAGGCAGGTATCGGGCAGGCAGGTACTGCAGCGCCAGGCTGTTGGCCGGCTTGTGACCCTTGGGGTACCTGCCGGTGATGAGGCTGGGCGCGCCGAATCCTGCGGCTGCTACGAGAGCCTTGTGCAGCAGGGAGCATGCCTTGACGTACTGTTCGGGCTTCAGCTCTTCACCGTCTACTTCGAGGAGCCACAAGTATTCCCAGGGGCTGGTGGAGGTTTCAGCCTCCACCGGCTGGTACTTGATGGATCCGAGGCCTGCGGTGGGTACCGGGGAAGGATGCAAAGTGTCTTCTTTGTTGGTCTTGTCCGCTGACTTGGTGGGAACCTTGGCGGGGTACGCTTCTGCATGCGCGCGCATGAGAGCGTCAACTCGGCCGGGCACGGGCACACGGACGGGCATGCCGCCTGCTTCGAAGGGACCCGACTTAGTGTCGATGGCGTGGGTGGGTTCCACGTCTCCGGTGTAGAGGGCGGTGAAGCTGCTGGCTTCTCCGAGGGAGGGTACTTCGCCACAGAGCTGGGTGATGGTTTCCGCGATGTCGGCGGGCACCTTATCGTACTGCCAGCCGATGGTGTCGGATACAGCCCAGCCGTCGGATACTGCACGAGGCTCAACCTGCCGTTTCTTAGCGGAGCGCGCTACCTCGCGGTACATAAAACGGTCCATCTTGTTGCGTGAGCGGTACACGGGGCACATGTCGGGAAGCTGCAGCCCGGTCGGGGGGTTCTCCTCAAGCCATTTAAGGGCCTTGAGAGATTCTTCTGAGGGGGACAACTGCCCGTTTTCGATAATTGCGTGAGGTCCCTGCGCGGCCGCGCTGAGGAGCGCGGCCTGCAAGCGGGCAGGGTCAGGGAAGGTGTCGGGGCTTCCGTCCGCCTTGTGGCCCTGGTATACGCCGAGCGGGAACCTCGCGAGAATTCCGAGGTTCGTCATATTATTCAGCGTCCTCCGCGGCGGCGTTCTTAATGATGGTGGGGTTGCCTTCGACCTTGAAAGTCTGGCCGTTCCACTCAGCCACGCCAGCCTTCTTGGCGTTCTCAATAGCTTCGAGGAGAAGCTGGTCGGTGTGTTCAACGGTCAGGGGCGCGAAGGGCTTCTTCTCACCGAAACGCTGGTCGAGGGTAACGACGGGTGCGGCGGATTCGATCAGGTCGCAGTTGGCACGGATGTACAGTTCACGCTCCGCACGGGCGATAGCGTTGAGGCCGAGTGCGGCAAGGAGTGCACGCGCAGCAACATTCTTGGTTTCGTCGGTGCCGAAGCGCAGCTGACGCAGGGTGGCGAGGCTCAGTACCCAGGAGCGAGTAATGCGACGGCAGGAGACACCGCCAATTTCCTCGACCGAAGGCGGGATACTACCCAGACCGAGAGCAGAACCGGAAATGCGGTCACCTGATTTTGCGTCCTTAATCTTCTTACGCTGTTCGGAGATGTTCTTGTCGCTCAGTTCAGCTTCCTGGTCGTTGACCAAGGATTCCATATCCTTGGGGGTAAGTTGCACACTAGCAGCGACAGCGTCAACACGAGCACCGCTACGACGTGCCTGCTGCTCTTCGCCACTACGCTCCTGATCGGCGAGAACGCCGATGATTTCACCGACGAGGGCGCTGCGCAGGCGGACCTGGTTGCTCTTGCGGGTGGAGTCCCATGCGCCGAAGAGGAGTGCTGCGGGGGCGGTGTTGAGCAGTGCGCTCATGTCTGCGGGGGTGCAGTTGCGCAGTGCACGGTAGTCGTCATTTTCAGTGATGAGCTTGCCGTCAATGGTGCCGGCGCGGAAATGACCGTCGAAGATGCGGTGGGAGAGCTCCATGTCGGTGTATTCGACGGGGCCGTTTTCGGTCTGGTAGGTGACGACAGCGCGGGGAATCTTGACGACTGCTTCGTCGCCGTACTGGCGGCCCTGTTCGATGGCGGCTTCTGCGCGGTTGAGTTCGGACTGCTTGCTGTCGATGAGGACAACGGTCTGAGGCTTGCCCTTGACGGCCTTCTCGGCAGTCTTGGTTTCTTCCTTCTTGGGGTCGTCCTGGTTCTCAGGCTTCCCTGCAATGTAGCGGGTCTCGTACACAAAAACGGACTTAGCTGATTGTCCTTTGCCTTCAACATACTTGGCGGGTGCCACGGATGCGTGGGGACCTGCGGCGGGTTCAAGTTCGGTAACGGAGGTGATGACGGAGCCGCCACCGAGCTTGACGTTCTCGATGAGGTCGGCGAGGGTGATGATGTTCTGGGACATGGTTGTCTCCTTATGTATTGGGGGCACGTTTGCTTCGATGCGTTGGACGTGCACGTTTACTTGTATAGCTTTAAGCTACATCGGTTTTCCGAATGGTGCGCGTGTTTTCGTCACGCAGTCAGACCGGAAAACCAAATCTCGATCTTACGGCCAATCGATTCTGTTCTTCGCTCATGACTTCACCATAGTGCCGTTACAGATTGTCTGCATCCGATTTGGTCATTTCAGACCCCAGATAGCTAACAAGAAGAATCCGCAATAGGTGGCATATTTAGCCTGTCTTCGTACTTTAAGGAGAGTAGCCTCGTTCTAGAAACCAGATTGGTTTCTAGAACGAGGCTACGTAACCCGCATGTGACTTCCCGATTCGCATTTAGAACCACAACGAAGATCCCCGCCCGAAGGCGGGGAAATCTCAGGGGCACCACTCAAAGGCACCTGAACCTCCCAGCCTCAATGAAAGTCCCCACCCAAAGCGGGGAAATTCTTGGCCCGTGGCGAAGATGAACAGCGCGACCTCCCTCAATGAAAGTCCACGCCCGGGGGGGGGAATGCATGCATTGCGGATGAGACGAAGATGCCCGGGGGGCCTTAATGAAAGTCTCTCTCCCCCCCGAAAGCGGAGAAATCATGGCGCATGTAGCCGCACAGCTGATGCACCGCGAACCTCAATGAAAGTCCCCACCCAAAGGCGGGGAAATCTGCGCCGTCCACATCATCAGCAAGCTCACTGATTTTGCCTCAATGAAAGTCCCCACCCAAAGGCGGGGAAATCACCATTGAGGAATACAACGGCGCTGTGCCCTACAAACCTCAATGAAAGTCTCCACCCGAAGGCAGAGAAATTTAGCGTCCGCAGGCGAAAGCCTCCAAAGGCCATTATCTCCGCCTCTGTTACCAGTCCGCAATCGAACTCGTCATTCCCCCACTCCCCTGCCGCGCGTCGCTAGCGAATGAGCAGCACGCAGCTAGAGAATGAGCGCCTCCGATTCGGTCACCTCGCGCACCCGGCCGATGTAGCTGAAGGTCGGCTCATCAAGCCGGGCCAGTAGCCCCAGGTCGCAGAAAAGTACCGAATCCTCATCCGGATCGATAAGGTCCTGAACCTCGTCTTTGATGCGCCGCACCTTAGCAGGGGCCGCGTCCACAATGAAGACGCTGTACTGGATACGGTCCCCATAACTAAGAATGAGCTTGGCCAGTTTGGCGCGCCGCCGGTCGCTGGGCACATCGTAAGCAATGAGTGTTCGTCGGGCGTCATCGCGCATTATCGTACGGTCACCCCCGTGTACTCGCGGGTGGTTCCGTTGATTACGCCGAGGAGCATGCGGGCCTGCACCTCAATAGCGCGGCGCCACGACACCGAGTACCCGTAGGTGGGGTGGGTAATTTCCGTAGCCATTCGCTTCTCGAACGCGGCGATGACGGTCTTCCGCCCTTCGGGTGTGAGCCGGTAGCTGCCACCGACCGTGGTGAAGGTCGACGCCTTGACCTGCTTCCTATTGATGAGAGACACCACCACAGAATCCGCGATGACGGCACGGAACTCTTCCATGAGGTCAAGCGCGAGCGCCGGCTTATTGCGTGAGCTGCTGTGCAGGAACCCGGCGTGAGGGTCAAGCCCGCAGGTGAGGATTGCTCGAATACATTCTGAGCTGAGCAACCCGTAGACGTAGTTCAGCAGAATGTTGATGGGGTCATTGGCTCCTCTCCCCTGCCGCCCGGTCCAGGTCCATCCGAGTTCGGTGAGCACGTCTTCTTTGAGCATGGTCGCGAAGTTGCCGAAGTAGAGCGAGGCGGCTTCACCTTCGAGGCCGAGCAGTTCCGGGATTGAGGTGACCTCCGGCGTGTGCTTCTGAATGTCTCGCATGGTGCGGCATACGTCTGCGGCATGGCCGTTGCGGCGCAGCAGGGTGGCTTGGTTTGAGATTTTGCTGGCAATCATGGCGCTCGCTATGGGCAGGTGCCCTTGCGCTGAGAGGACATGTTGTTGCACGCGGGCCAGGCCGTTCGGTCCGGTGCCGGGTTGCGACCAGCCGTAGACTCGGCCGGTGCTGGAGCACCAGATGATGGTGCAGTTACGCCACATGAGTTCTCGTAGAAGTGCGGAGGAAACGTCGATGTTTCCGTGAACAACGAGGCTGTGCACGCGTTCAAGGGGTATGCTGCTGGTTGTTTCGCCGAGGTGCTGCACGATGAGGCGCCCTTGCTGGACGGTCGCCCTTGATCCTTGCGTGGTGAGGTGCGCTACTTGGCTGTCGGGGTTGCTGGCGACGACGCGTGTAATGTTTTCTTTTCCGCGGGATTCGTCGGGTAAGCAGACGGAGATGTGGGAGCACCAGCTGCAGCGGGGTGAGTCTTCGAGGGGTTGCGGTGCTTTCGGGCTATCGATGAGTGCGCGGGTGGTGTATACGTATTCCTCTGCGGTGCGGATGTCTTCGTCTGAGATATCGACGGGCACGGTTTTGTTGTGGTTGGTGAAGTGCACCGCACATTCGCTGACTGTTTCGCCGGCTTCTTCGAGGCAGATTTTTTGGAGGGCGAGCTGCACCCTGTGGGCAGGTGTGACGGATGCATTGCGGCGTACGGGTGTTGCTTTGTACTCGATGATGCGGGTGGTGCCGTCTTCTTGGGGTTCGATGGCGTCGCACCGTCCGGTGAGTCCGAGACGTGTTGATGAGATGGTGACTGCGCGCTGTTGTGTGCAGCGGGATGTTTTGGGGTCGTCGACTCGCCTGTGTGCAGATTGCCCTTCTTGCATCTGTGAGGTGTCGGTCTTTTCGCCGTTGGATTCAATCCATGCGCGGCGGGGGCAGTACACGGTGTGCATGACGAGCGAGATGGGAAGTTCGTCGCCTGCGCTGTAGGGGGTAGACATTGGTGTCTCCTTGTGTGAGTGAATATGCTAAGCAGTCTACTCTGCCTGCTTGATTTTGAGGTTAGCACTGCGACGGATTTTTTTGGGCTTATCAGCGAGTTTATGACGTTATTCCGGCGTGTTGAGTTTTTCTACTTGGATGTATGGATGATGCAGGTAATAGCTGGTGGATGTGTATCGTAGCTGGTTTTTTAACCTCGTTATGTAGCGAAAAAGCTCCGTTCCTGGGCTGTGGCGAGCCCAGGAACGGAGCAGGGAGGTCTTAGGGAAAGTCCCTACAAAAGCTGTAGGGAAAGTTGAGGTGTTTCCCGCGCAAGCCGGGATGAGCCGCCCTTAATGAAAGTCCCTCCGAAAAGGAAGGGAAGTTATAACAACCCCACGCTAGCACCGCCGGGTCACAACCCTCAATGAAAGTCCCTCCGAAAAGGAAGGGAAATTGACCGATGTCGCGTCCAAGCCCCAGACCGTCGACGCCTCAATGAAAGCCCTTCCAAAAAGGAAGGGAAATAATGAAATCTGGTGCGGCAAAGAACCCCTGGAAATCGACTCAATGAAAGTCCCCGTTGAGAAACGGAAAAATTTAGCTACGGACTCACCCCCGATGACCTTGCCGGGCCTCAATGAAAGTCTACACCTCAAGCTGCAGAACAAACGGTCCCGTGGTCATACGGGGGATATTGATCTGTTTTATTGAAAGTCCCCACAAGCAGCTGGGAATAGTTTTTCAGATTTCGGGGCGAACATCTCGGTGAGTCCTTAATGAAAGCCCCTCCGAAAAGGAAGGGAAATGGTCACACAGGCAGGGTCATTACGTCCCGCAGTGGCGGCGCCTCAATGAAAGTCTACACCTCAAGGTACAGAACAAGCTGTCCCACGGTCATCTTGAGGGGACGTTGATCTGCCTTACTGAAAGTCCCTCCAAATAGGAAGGGAAATGTATCTTGCGTTCGGCTTTCACACGCACCGACAGGACCTCAATGAAAGCCCCTCCAAAAAGGAAGGGAAATACCAGCGCTTTTGTCCGGTTTCGGGGTGAATCCAGGGGCCTCAATGAAAGTCTCCGCTAGAAAGCGAAGAACTACCCAGCCAGTAGAGTGCAGCAGAAAGACCTCAATGAAAGTCCCCACGAATAGGTAGGGAAATAATTGTTTTTTGGGCACCATGAAGCTGGGCGAGAGTACCTCAATGAAAGCCCATCCAAATAGGAAGGGAAATTTCTCAGTCAGCCAAGCCGTGCTCTTTGCACTAAAACCTCAATGAAAGTCTACACCTCAAGGTACAGAACAAACGGTCCCGCAGTCATCTTGGGGGATATTAATCTGTCTTATTGAAAGTCCCTATAAACTCTAGGGAAATGGGTGGGTTGTCTCTCCACCCGTGGGTCAAAACCTGGCCTCAACGAAGGTCTCCGCTAAAAAAGTAGAGAAATGCTGCTTATTGGTAGGCTCTATGCCGTGCTGGGCACGACCTCAATGAAGGCCCTTCCAAAAAGGAAGGGAAATCGGATGGCTGCTTCAGCATCGTTCGGGCTGGCACCATGACCCCCTCAATGAAAGCCCTTCCAAATAGGAAGGGAAATAAGGTGCCGTGGGGTGCTACTGGTCAGCAAGCCGAACCTCAATGAAAGCCCTTCCAAAAAGGAAGGGAAATTGTGAGCCGTCCTCTTGCTTGTTGATGACCTCGCGTTCGCCTCAATGAAAGCCCCTCCGAAAAGGAAGGGAAATAAGTCTACCTCATGGCACAGAAGCCTGGCGGATTGCCCCTCAATGAAAGTCCCTCCGAAAAGGAAGGGAAATGACATCTCCTGGAGTGGTTTCGCGGGTGATGCGCATCCCTCAATGAAAGTCCCTCCGAAAAGGAAGGAAAATTGTCCTTACTGCTGCAATCAGAGCTGTGGTACTTCCCTCAATGAAAGTCCCTCCGAAAAGGAAGGGAAATCTAGAGGGGCTAGTTGGCCGGTAGGCTGGTCACGATGCCTCAATGAAAGTCCCTCCGAAAAGGAAGGGAAATGGGCACCCCTGGGGCGTTTAGGCGTCAAATGCAAGCCTCAATGAAAGTCCCTCCGAAAAGGAAGGGAAATAAAACTCGCACTGTGGTCCACGTCGCCGGCTACCGCCCTCAATGAAAGTCCCTCCGAAAAGGAAGGGAAATCGGTCGATGAGCTGACTCATGGACTGGGCAATCAGACCCTCAATGAAAGTCCCTCCGAAAAGGAAGGGAAATAAAACTCGCACTGTGGTCCACGTCGCCGGCTACCGCCCTCAATGAAAGTCCCTCCGAAAAGGAAGGGAAATGCACCAGCACCACACGAGCCCGCCGCCACCGACGAGCCCTCAATGAAAGTCCCTCCGAAAAGGAAGGGAAATCCGGCGGCGCTCGGGTGGGTGGGTAGCAGAGGTTCTGGCCCTCAATGAAAGTCCCTCCGAAAAGGAAGGGAAATTCCCGAACCTGGCGCGGATTCCTCCGCGACATGGGCCCCTCAATGAAAGTCCCTCCGAAAAGGAAGGGAAATGCCCGCCACGTCGTTCGTGTCATGATTACCCGTAATATTCCCTCAATGAAAGTCCCTCCGAAAAGGAAGGGAAATCCTTAGCACCCTCTACACCAGAGCTGGAACGGCGGTTCCCTCAATGAAAGTCCCTCCGAAAAGGAAGGGAAATTGGCTTATTGTTGCGTGTGTTGTGGTGACTTTTCGCCCTCAATGAAAGTCCCTCCGAAAAGGAAGGGAAATTCGACTTTCGCGGCGTTCCGTGACCCGTCGCTTCCGACCCTCAATGAAAGTCCCTCCGAAAAGGAAGGGAAATATTTGACAACCAAAAGTGCGCCTACTCTCGCTATATCCCCTCAATGAAAGTCCCTCCGAAAAGGAAGGGAAATGTGCAGATTGGCGCGAACACCGCTACGAGTATTGACATGCCCTCAATGAAAGTCCCTCTGAAAAGGAAGGGAAATAAGCGCCTTAAACTGCTGTCCACTTAGAGCGCGAAACCCTCAATGAAAGTCCCTCCGAAAAGGAAGGGAAATCCAATCCACTGACCCGGCGGCATGCCATGAACGGCCCCTCAATGAAAGTCCCTCCGAAAAGGAAGGGAAATTCGCGAATTGCGCCGCCGATCTGATTAAAAACGCCCCTCAATGAAAGTCCCTCCGAAAAGGAAGGGAAATCGCCGCAGGTTTTCAGCGGGAACGCACCGAACGCCCGGCCTCAATGAAAGTCCCTCCGAAAAGGAAGGGAAATGCGATAGGCGACTAGGCACCGCGTCCCCCGCTTGGAGGGCCTCAATGAAAGTCCCTCCGAAAAGGAAGGGAAATAACACCTTTTGCGTAGTTAGGCGTTACATTGGAAAATTGCCTCAATGAAAGTCCCTCCGAAAAGGAAGGGAAATCCGCTGTAGACCCGCAGCTTATGGCCCGCGTGGAGCGCGCCTCAATGAAAGTCCCTCCGAAAAGGAAGGGAAATATAGGTCAAGGATCTCTTCTGCCAGAGACAGTTTGCCTCAATGAAAGTCCCTCCGAAAAGGAAGGGAAATAGTTTCACGCACCGTGTGAAGGATGGCGCCGGCAGCCTCAATGAAAGTCCCTCCGAAAAGGAAGGGAAATGGTGGGTGGGATGAAAGATGTACGGCTGCAGGGCGCCTCAATGAAAGTCCCTCCGAAAAGGAAGGGAAATACGGTGGAATTGTCCCCGTATATGAAGACACTATCGGCCTCAATGAAAGTCCCTCCGAAAAGGAAGGGAAATGCCACCCCCGCCCCTGTAATATTGCGGCAAACCTCCGCCTCAATGAAAGTCCCTCCGAAAAGGAAGGGAAATCCCGTCCAGGCCGTCCACGATGATAAGCGGGCGGTGCCTCAATGAAAGTCCCTCCGAAAAGGAAGGGAAATGCGGCGGCATGGGACGGGCGACCCGTCGATATTTTCGCCTCAATGAAAGTCCCTCCGAAAAGGAAGGGAAATCGGTGCCCGCCGGGGGTATCCGAGTAAATGCGAGAGACGCCTCAATGAAAGTCCCTCCGAAAAGGAAGGGAAATGCAGGGTTTCGTGCCATGCCGGGTCATTATCCGTGCCTCAATGAAAGTCCCTCCGAAAAGGAAGGGAAATCCTGGAGGAGCAGCAGGTGCCGGTTCCCGAGCAGGCCTCAATGAAAGTCCCTCCGAAAAGGAAGGGAAATCTCAACACCAATGAGTTTGACCAAATCTGCGAAGCGCGCCTCAATGAAAGTCCCTCCGAAAAGGAAGGGAAATCCAGCGTCCATTTCGAGACGTTGCCTAATACTCTTGAGCCTCAATGAAAGTCCCTCCGAAAAGGAAGGGAAATCGAGCACACCGGCAACGGCGTGTATGAGATTGGAGATTGGCCTCAATGAAAGTCCCTCCGAAAAGGAAGGGAAATCTTTACTGCGTGTATCGGGTCTAGCGTGCCTTGGAGCCTCAATGAAAGTCCCTCCGAAAAGGAAGGGAAATACGCGAATCGGCTCGCCATCGTGGCGCAGGTGGATGCGCCTCAATGAAAGTCCCTCCGAAAAGGAAGGGAAATCACGAAGACCAATGAACCTTCCTGGGGATTGATGGACCGGCCTCAATGAAAGTCCCTCCGAAAAGGAAGGGAAATTCAAGCACCACGTTTTCACCGGGAACTCGAAACGTAACGCCTCAATGAAAGTCCCTCCGAAAAGGAAGGGAAATCCCTACTACGGCGCTTAACGCGGCTTTTAAGGAGCTGGGGCCTCAATGAAAGTCCCTCCGAAAAGGAAGGGAAATTACCGTGAACCCGTCTACAGCGGGGCAACCGCCGGGCCTCAATGAAAGTCCCTCCGAAAAGGAAGGGAAATACGCGCCGGTTAAGAATGTCGCCGGTGGCTGTGCCTGCCTCAATGAAAGTCCCTCCGAAAAGGAAGGGAAATTTCGGAGTGTTTCCTGTGCCTACCACCCCCCGCCCTGCCTCAATGAAAGTCCCTCCGAAAAGGAAGGGAAATGCGCGTTCAACGCCTGGGTACGTGACGGCGCACCCCGCCTCAATGAAAGTCCCTCCGAAAAGGAAGGGAAATGTGCGCCGGCTATGGGCGGCGGAGGAACACCTCGCCTCAATGAAAGTCCCTCCGAAAAGGAAGGGAAATTTGCAGACAAATCAAATATCGTCGATTGGTGATGGTGCAGCCTCAATGAAAGTCCCTCCGAAAAGGAAGGGAAATTCACCAGCGCCTCAGTCAGCGTCAGAGTGAGCAGTGCCTCAATGAAAGTCCCTCCGAAAAGGAAGGGAAATTAACAGGCACCATAGACGCAGGCACCCCTACTACGGGCCTCAATGAAAGTCCCTCCGAAAAGGAAGGGAAATCTAGGGTCTAGAGCCATTGGGTGTTTCTCCTCTAGGCCTCAATGAAAGTCCCTCCGAAAAGGAAGGGAAATTGAGCTGATGCACCGGCATGGGCAAGGCCCGTTCAGCCTCAATGAAAGTCCCTCCGAAAAGGAAGGGAAATGGGTTTCGCCCTTGTGGGTTACGGTGACGAGACGACCCGCCTCAATGAAAGTCCCTCCGAAAAGGAAGGGAAATAGGTGCACGGTGCCGCCGCCCTTCTCTGCCGCCTGCTGGGCCTCAATGAAAGTCCCTCCGAAAAGGAAGGGAAATTCAGGCACTCAGTAGCTCCTCTCGACGCTTCCGCTTCGCCTCAATGAAAGTCCCTCCGAAAAGGAAGGGAAATTCCGTCCGGTAGCGGGGGCACGGGGTTCGGCATAGCGCCTCAATGAAAGTCCCTCCGAAAAGGAAGGGAAATCGTTATCGCCGTGAAGTTCACCGGCGATGTGGTAGGCCTCAATGAAAGTCCCTCCGAAAAGGAAGGGAAATGCAGTATAGTGCCGTGAGAATTGACCACCTGCGCCGCCTCAATGAAAGTCCCTCCGAAAAGGAAGGGAAATTACAGCCCAGGGTAGTTGACGAGCTGGTCGAGGACGCCTCAATGAAAGTCCCTCCGAAAAGGAAGGGAAATTCAGGGACACGACTTAAAGGCGCCTCAATCTCGCTGCCTCAATGAAAGTCCCTCCGAAAAGGAAGGGAAATAGCTACCCGAAAATAGCTCGCAACCATGCGGCAGAAACGGGTGCTTCGCGAGAACCTCGCGGAGGCTACACGCAAAATTATACACTCCAACCACATCTACCCCCGCATAACTCCCTGGCAAGGGAAGAAACCATGCGAGCGACACGCCATGTTCCCGTCACGTACCAGGTTCTCGCTCACACAAAGACCCCCGCCGGGTGCTTCCTAAGCGACCCGGCGAGGGTCTTCACGTATGAGAGGGGTTGGCGCGGTTCAGGTAAACCAGACTAACCAAGCTAACCATGCAAACCGGGCGAGCTTCGAGTCTCACGGGACTAGAAAGAACAGCGTATCAAAACCTGAGCCGGCCAAAGCTCAGCCCCGGCGAACAGCGGAACTAGCGCTCCGCTTCCTCACCCAGCAGGCCCTCACGAGCCAGCGCGGTCAAACGAGACACCGCGCGAAAATACTTCTTCTGGTAACCACCGGCCAGCATCTCCGGGGTAAACACCTTGTCAAAAGGCACACCCGAAGACACAATCGGCAGGTCCTTGTCGTACAGGCGGTCGGCCAGCACCACAAAACGTAGCGCCACCGACTGCTCCGTAATCGGCTGCACATCACGCCACGCAACACCCTGCAGACCGTCAATCAGCTGACGGTAACGCGAAGGGTGCACCTTCGCCAGGTGATCAACCAGGTCCGCGAAGTTATCGACGCCCACCGTCTTACCGGCGAACACCTCCTCAACCTTCGCGTCAAACTCGGCGTCAGACACCGGCTCCGGAGCATCGGGCAGGCCACGATGACGGAAGTCCTCACCATCCACGCGGTGCACCTCAAACTGCGAAGCAAGCACCTGAATCTCACGCTTAAAATCCTCAGCTGCGAAACGGCCCTCGCCCAGGGCACCCGGCAGAGTGTTCGAGGTCGCCACAAGCTTCACGCCGGCATCGGCCAGCTCACGCATCAGGCGGGACATGAGCACCGTATCGCCCGGATCGTCCAGCTCAAACTCGTCGATGCACACCAGCTTGTAGCCGCTCAGCGCCTCAACCGTCTTGCGGAACGTCAGCGCGCCCACCAGGTTCGTGTACTCCACGAACGTGCCGAACGCCTTCGGGCCGTCTACGTAATGCCACAGCGAAGCCAGCAGGTGGGTCTTACCCACACCGAAACCGCCATCAAGGTACAGGCCGGCCTTCGAAGTGTCCTTCTTCTTGCCGCCAAAGAGTCGTCCGAAAAAGCCGCCGCCGGAACCGCTGCCGTTAATCTTGTCGCCAAAATCCTTGAGCTTCTGCACCGCTTCAGCCTGCGAAGGCTGGTTCGGGTCGGGGATATAGGTGTCGAACGAAACCTCTCCAAAACGCTCTGACGGGCGGAAACCTGCCAGCAGCTCATCGGCAGACACGCGCGGGATACGGTCGGTCAGGTGCACAGTCGTTGTAGGCACGGGAACTCTTTCTTCAGCGACGACGATGTTTCTAATCGCCTTAAGTGTAGTACTGTCTAACACCCCGCGTGAGCCGCATGAGTTGCCCGCCACATTACGGGCATGGGGAGGGGGTAGGACGGGATATACGGGAGGAACTGCTGGGCTGGGACGCGGAGGGCGGGAATGCGAGGGCATGGGCGTTCGGGTGCGGAGGCTGAGGTGGCGCGTTCCCCGGGCTGGGTCTGCATTCCTACTTTCTATTTTATTTTTCTAACAAATAAGATTATAATAAGGAGTGTTTATTTTCGGAGGTTTTTATGTCATTTCTATCAAAAAATTGGGCAGGATTGTCAGTCTGTCTGATTATTTCTATCATCTCTTGGGTTTTAGGAGGATTTCTGCCTGTTGTGGGAGCACCTGTTTTCGCCATTTTTATCGGAATGATTCTCCATCCCTTTCTCACTTCCTATACACAACTGGAAGCCGGCTTGACTTATAGCTCCAAAAAAC
>ERZ773037.132-NODE-132-length-38488-cov-21.772149_pt1 | contig 38488 bp, 52 predicted proteins | sample MGYA00511466_ERZ773037 | MGnify/ENA primary metagenome ERZ773037 (study PRJEB29015, sample SAMEA2738146) | human oral metagenome | biome: human oral; feature: human-associated habitat; material: saliva | place: China | collected 2202 ... | reverse complement strand
CGAATCGCTCGTGTTTGATGACAGGTCTTAATTTTAGCGAGATACGATCTAGCTTTGTCTAGGAGTTAGATAAGAGATTGATAGACTCGCAGGTACAGGGCTTGAGTTATGTGTCATGTAGCTGTTAAAAGAAGACATAACCTATGGTTGTAGACAAATATGCTGGCAGGTGTTTGGACGTGGGTTCGACTCCCACCGGCTCCATATATACTTTTTTAAACTTATTAAAACTTCTTAAAACGTTGATATTGCAACGTTTTTTATTTTTATATTTTCTATTCTTTCCCATACCTTTTTGAAATGAACAGACCCAAAAACAGACCCTTTTTTGAAAAGAGCCTGTCCTGATAGCGAAATATTTAAAAATCTATATAATTAGAAAATTTCTCACCAATATCATCTTTTGCCTGCTTGGTGATATGTGTGTATACATTCATAGTTGTCTTCAAGTCAGAATGACCAAGACGATGCTGAACCTGCTTCAATGTCATTCCCGCTTCAAAGCATAGGCTGGCATGCGTATGTCTGAAGCCATGAATTTTGATAGGCTTGACATCTGTCCCTTTGACAATCTGCAAGAGCCATTTCCTAGGAAGTGAGCTGGGTATTGGCTTCCCTTCCGGACTTTCGAATATAAATGTAGTACCAGTTCGCATTTCCTGGTATTTTTTTAAAAGTTCAATCGTCTTTTTATCAAGGCTGATCAACCGGACACTATTTTTATTTTTTGTAGGACCTACATATTCGCCCTCAAACCCCCTTGTAATGGCTTTGTTTATACTCAGAGTGTTGTCGGTCCAGTCATCCCATTTGAGAGCCAGAATCTCCCCTTTTCGGGCCCCTGTGAACGCAAGAAGACGAAACATGACTTTCTTTCTCAGATCATCCGTATCATCCACTAATTTCATGAATGTTTTTAGCTCATCTTTATCATAAAAATCACTAGAAGAATCACTCTCTTTTTTGACAAGAGTGGTGACACTATCAACAGGATTGGTTGAAATATAACCATAACGGATGGCATATTTGAAAATATTATTCATTAACCCTTTCAACTTGCGTCCATACACTAATTTTTTGGACCATTCATTGACCTGTTCCTGTAATTGGAGTGGGGTGACGGAAGCTATTTTCTGACTACCAAAAACCGGATAGATATGATTTTTGATATTTCTCTCAGTCTTGATATAAGTGCTATCCTGAACGGTATCAGCGTACTCTTTGAGCCACTGCTTTGCGATTTCCTCAACTGTGATATCTTTTTTGGATTGTTCACCATTCTCTATATCGTCTTGAAGTTGTAAGAGTGCTGTCCGTGCCTTTGCTTTGGATGAAAATCCTTGACGCTTTATGTACTTATCTTTTCCGTTCTCTTTGCCTACATATATCCTGAACCCGTAAGCAGTCTCACCATTTTTCTTTTTATAAGTCTTGATCTCCATTGTGTTTTCCTCATTACCTCACACAGATGCTGACTACTAGAAGTGTGAGTTCTTTGTTTATTGCTTTTTAATTTAGATAGTTGTAAACTATTAATAGTAAGTAAAAAAGGAGGTTAAAAATATTGCTTTTTTTAAAAACTGAAAAAAAGGCACAACAAGAATTACATGAAGAATTCGGAAAGTTTCAATTATCCAATTTGAAAAAACGAAAACATCATATGTCAAAACTTGCTGAAGCCCAGGAATCTTTTAATCTCCAAAACGAAAGAGTAAGGAGAAAAATATCTCTTACAATTACTCGAAGTAAATAGCAATAGGTCGCACAAATTTATCGCCACTTTTGGTAATTTCGAAAGAACTGGTTACAATATTAATAAACACGCTTGCGCCATGTGCTAAAAGTTGATTAGAATCATTAGCGAATTTTTCAAAATTAATATCATTCTCAATATCAGATGCCGCTATTCCTATAATAGTGGCCTTTCTTTTTGAACTGTTAAGCAACGACAAAGAACTTCTTGGAATCCTGATATTTTCTCTCTCACAAATAGAAAGTGTTTTACCCAATTTGAAAATTGTACAATCAGATAATAGTGATTCGACATAGGATGATAATTTATGAAGTCTTTCAAAATTATAAACAGTAGAATTTTCTAATAGATCGTGTAATTCTTTTATTCTTTGTTTACTTTTTGTCGGGTTCTGTTTCTTTAACCTAGTTAACTCTTTATTTATTCCTTCAAATTTTTCCTTTTCTTCTAAAAGAAGGAATTCAAGAGAATCTACATCCATAGCATTTTTTAACAAACTAAAATCATATGCTTTAAAATAGTCCTCTTCTTTAATAAAATCACCATCGGAACATTTATTAATGTCTGAAAAAAGAAGACTAATTTTATTTATCAATAGATCTAATGAATAATCATTAATGACAGTTTCAACTAATTCACGGTTTCCATTAGAGTATACAAGAGCAGATTTATCAATTTCTTCCTTCGAAGTAGATGATGATGCAGACGCAACTGCTGCATTTACTTTTCCGGACATAGTGATACCCATTGTACTAGAAGTTTCCTCATGATTTGATTGAGAGGTATTTTCCTCTACAATCTGTTTCAAAATTAATCCCTGATCCAATTGAGCTAATAAAGAATTAATTAATTTTGTATCTAAAAAAATGATTTCTTTCATAACGTTCTCCAAAAATTACAAAGGCGAAAAGCCGAAGACTTTATATAGGTTCGCTTGACAGCATAGAATAAAACTATAAATACTTCTAGTAACTAATTAAAGCTTTATACTCATCAATAACCATGGTCTCATTAGCAATAGTTTTTAGATTGTACTTTTCCATAAATTTTATGTAGTTAAAATCTCTGACATCTTCCATTAATTGCAACTCTTCTTCCAGCAAATGGTGGATCATACTTCTATCGGCTTGTAGTTCGCAGTGTTCCCTGTTTAACTCATATTGAGCAGGAGTATGCTCTTTGTGTCCTAATTCGTGTAAAGCAACTTGCTTTTGATCTTCAATTGATAGATTAATATCAAGTGCTAATATGTTTAATGCAGGATTAAAGAAACCAGGACTATGCCAGTCGCTTCCGTCAAAGTAGCATAGGTTCACACCCTCCTGGGCGCAGAGCTCTTTTACAGTCATAAACGCACCTCTATTTATTTTTTAAATGTGCCTCCAAAACTGCTGTAATAAAATCAATATCTTCCTCTGTAAGTGGTTTACCATCGAACAACATTGATTGTGCAGCAATATCTCTGAGGTCTAATGGTGCAGAAGCATCACCATCTTTCGCAATGTTAGGATTTTCCGTGCGTCCCAAGAGGTAGTCGGTGGACACATTGAAATAGTCAGCAATTTTTGAAACCCTCTCGACATTCGGAGTGGATTTTTTCATATTATAAATCGTATTTCTGCTAAAACCTAAATTTTCTTCGAGCATATTTAGCGAAATACCTTGCTTGTCAGCCAATTCTTTAATTTTTTCAAACGTGAAAAACATTGATTTATCAACCTTTCTAAGGCATGACAAAAAATATTTAATAAATTTACTACAAAACTGTTGACAATTAGTAATAAATTTATTAAAATATTATTCGTAAGCTAAAGAGTTAGCGAATAAGACAACTAAAAAAATAAGCCTAAAAAACTGATTGGCGTCTGTTTCATCTAGGTAAACCTTACTTTTAGTAGGTCTTTTCTCTATGCTTTGATTTTAATAAATTTATTTATCATTGTCAAGAAATTCGCTAACTTTTTAAATAATTTTAAAAAGGAGGATCAGAGATGAGCCAACAACATCAAAAATGGATTCAATTGGTCAAAGAAAAATTGAGTTCAGAAGGAATGACACAAACGCATCTTGCTCGTGCTTGCGGAGTTAAAAAGCCTACCATTTCAGAATTGCTGAAATACGGTAAAGGCAGTGACAGACTTAAAAATCGAGTTTGTGATGTCTTAGGCATTGATGAGACTTGGGTTGATTTAGACGAGTAAGAAGTGAAGGAGGAGTTTAAAAATGGTGCTAGAACTATTCGGACCAGAATTTAAAGAAAAACTTTTCGAGGAACTGGTTGAATTAAATGTAAAAGCATTGAATGAAGCGAAACGAAAGTCATCCAGATATACCACTTGGGTTCCAATCAAAAAGCTTCAAGAAGAAACTGGCTGGGGTAGAACCAAGTTAGAAGAATGGAGAGATCAAGGGAAATTTCAGTACCAACAATCAGGTAAAGGTGGAAAATATCTCTACAATCTGGAAGATGTTCAACGGTTCTGCAGATCAATGCAAAAGTAAAAAAGCACCCGAAAAAATCAGGCGCTTTCCAAATTAACTAATTAGATTATAACACAATGGAGGTATACATGGCAATATCTCGTGACATGACAGCCGCAGAGGCAAGTGTCCTAAACTACATTAAGAATAAAGCAACTCACGAACTGCCAATCGAAGCAAGTTCAATTCGAGATGTGTTTCATTACGATAAAAGAACACTCGAAAATATTATTGAAAGTTTGCGTGTGAATTTCGGACATCCTATTGTTGCAAAAAAACAAAAACCAAACGGATATTACATACCGAAAACACAAGAAGAACGAGAAGAAGGATTGGCCCCTTATAAGCGCCAAATTTTGACAGAACAAAAGAACCTGGCAGCAATCATGGCTGTGGATTTAGAAGAATATTGGAGGAATTAACATGTTAGCAGAAATTTTAGTCGGAGTATTAATTATTGTGGTCCTATTTCAAATGATCATCATCAGCTCAATTAGTGAGCGATGCAAGGAATCAAAACGAGAACTAAAGAAAATGATCGCTGAACAACAACGTATTCAAGAAGCACGAGAAGCAATGCGTTTCGGATATCGTAGATAGGAGCTAGTTTATGGCAGAAAACAACACAATCCTGCCTCACGATATTCTTGCTGAACAAGCTGTAATCGGATCAATTTTTGTCGATCCAGATAAAATCCTAATTGCTTCAGAGCACCTCTCAAAAGAAAGTTTTTACAAACTATCACATGGCATCGTCTTTGAAATCATGGAAGATTTATCGGACAAAGGAGAACCAATCGACCCCGTGTCAGTTAAATCAGCACTTGATTCAATAGGCGAATTTGATCGAATTGGTGGGATGGCATTTCTCGCTAGTCTTATCAATGCTGTACCAACCAGTGCTCACATTGAGCATTATGCCAAGGTTGTAGCCGAAAAAGCTAGAGCACGAAAGGTCATCGAAGATCTCAATCAAACGATAGCTAACGTATACGATGGTCAATCAGATCTAAATGACATACTTGTCCAGACCGAGCAAGCTTTATCAAATATAGCAAATGACAAGCAGACTGGATTTCGTCCAATCATCGATGTCATTGATTCCACACAGTCAATTATTGACGAGAGATCACAGCGTGTCGGTGACGTAACAGGGACACCAACAGGCTTCACAGATTTTGACAATATCACGACTGGTCTACACACTGACAATCTGATCATTCTTGCAGCACGGCCAGCGATGGGGAAAACAGCTTTTGCCCTTAATATCGCCCAAAATGTGGCAATAAGAGCTGGGAAACCAGTGGCAATTTTCTCTCTTGAAATGGGGGCAGAGAGTCTTGTAGAGCGTATGCTGTCAGCCGAAGGCTTGATTCCATCGTATCATGTCAGAACAGGGAATCTCTCTGAAAGTGAATGGCGCAGGATGATCATGGCACAAGAGCAACTTGCAAAAGGAAAAATATATATTGACGATACAGCAGGAATTCAGATTGCTGAGATTCGATCTAGAGCCAAGCGATTGACTCAAGAGACTGGTGGCCTTGGATTGATTGTAATTGACTATCTTCAACTAATTACTGGTAGAGGAAGAGAAAATCGGCAACAGGAAGTGTCTGAAATATCTAGACAGTTGAAGATATTAGCAAAGGAATTGAAAGTTCCAGTAATTGCATTGAGTCAGCTATCTCGTGGGGTTGAACAGCGAAACGATAAAAGACCTGTACTCTCAGATTTGAGAGAGTCAGGATCGATTGAGCAAGATGCTGACATAGTAGCATTTCTCTATCGAGAAGCTTATTACAATCGTGACGAGCAGGAAGAACCTGATAATGTTACAGAATTGATCCTTGAAAAAAATAGACATGGCAGTTTAGGAACAGTCAAACTATTCTTCCACAAGGAATATGCGAAATTTTCAAATAAGGAGGCCTGATGAATGGTAACTGAGAATCGTAGATATTACTGGTTACAACTAAAAGATGACTTCTTTAATTCCAAAGAAATGAAGCTCATGAGGAAGCTTCCTGGGGGAGAAGAAATCACAATCATCTACCTAAAAATGATGCTTGCAAGTCTAGCAGAGCAAGGGAAACTATATTTCGAGGGTCTAGCAGAAGATCTAGCAGAAGAACTTTCTTTATTGATAGACGAAGATCCAGAAGCAATTAGATTGACACTGATGTTTTTGACAAAGAAGAAATTATTGACTACATCAGACAATTATCAGTTTAATCTCGAACAAGTGCCTGAGATGGTAGGTAGTGAAACAGCAAGCACCCGTAGATCTCGCAAGCATCGAGAGAATCAAAAAGCGTTGCAATGCAACACCACTGCAACAAAAGGCAACGGAGATATAGATATAGATATAGATATAGATATAGATAAGGAGCAAAAAGCTCAATCAGATGTCTATGACAAAATTATCAAATATTTAAATGACAAAACAGGATCTCACTTCAAACCTACTAGTAAATCAACTCAAAGATTAATCAATGGTCGTTTAAGCGAGAATTACTCAATAGATGATTTTAAACATGTCATTGATGTAAAAACCATCGAGTGGAAAAATAACCCAAAAATGTCCAAGTATTTAACTCCAGACACGTTGTTTAATGCTAGTAAGTTTGAAAAGTACTTAAATCAGAAGATGCCTTCGAGTGCGTCAACTCAGCAACAAGATGAAAGGTTGGGATTTTAATGTATCAGGATTATACAGTAGATTCTACAAGCGAACCTAAATTTTGCAACAAGCACGGATCAAAGATGATCAATGCCAAAGTCACAATCAATGGATCCCAGCAATTGCTTGACATTTGTCCAGAATGCGAAAAAGAAGGAATCAATGAATTACAGGAACACTTAAAGCAAGAAGCAACCATCCAGTCAATTCTAGCGAATACATACAAAGTATTTGATCGTGAGAGTATCTATTCCAAGGAATTGGAAGATAAGACACTTGATAATTACGATACTGGAAATAAGTCATGTGAAGAAGCTTTGAATTTTTCAAAAAGAATGTTGCGTGACTTTCTGAAGTACGAAACAGGAAATGTGATCTTGAGCGGTCCTCCAGGGGTCGGAAAGAGCCATTTATCTATTGGAATAGCCAAAGCATTGAATGAAAAATTTAAAGAATGCAAGCAACCAAAGAGCGTGCTATTAATTTCAACTTCCGCGCTCTTTTCAAAAATTGAAGAAAGTTTCAATAATCGAGGAGATTTCACAGAAAGTTATGCCGTAAATCTACTGAGCAACGTTGATTTTCTTTTCTTTGATGATTTAGGGAAAGAGAGCAGTATGAGTGGAAACCTCAAAGAAGCAAATGAGTGGAGACAACGAGTACTGTTTAAAATCTTGGACAATCGTCAAACAACATTTTTTAACACAAACTTATCGAGCAACGATATTAAAACAATTTACAACAAGGCCCTTGCTGATCGAATCTTCAAAGGTGCCAGCAAACATATTTTTAAATTCCCAGAAAATACAGAAAGCAGGAGATATTGATGGAAAACAAACAATTAAAAGATTTAATCGTAAAAGTTCAGCGCTGGTTTTACGACCGGAATTTGCAAACGCAAGATCCAAACAAGCAATTTTTGAAATTGTATGAAGAGATCGGTGAACTGTCACGAGGACTGGCAGAGAATGATGAGGAAGTTACAAAAGATAGCATTGGAGACATCACCGTAGTGTTGATCGGTTTGACATTGCAATTAGGCATCAAGACAGAAGAGATCTTTCCAGAAAATAATACATTCGTATTTTTAAACGCAGCAAAATCAGAAGATTATTTTGTCGTTATGATGGACCAATCATTGGCAGCATATTTTAACCGACAATCATACCAACTAAAAAATGTTGTTTATGAGTTGATGCGAATTTCAGCATTGTTACATCATGATTTTGTCGAGTGCTTGAACATCGCCTATGAAGAAATCAAAGATCGAACAGGAAAATTAGTGGATGGTGTTTGGATTAAGGAGGAGCGACTAAAATGACAGAAGAAATTTTAAATAATGGTTTTGACAAAGTAAATAAACCTAATCACTACTGTGGGCAATATGGTCTTGAATCAATTGACATAATTCGCAATTTTGCTGGAGGACCAAAAGAAGTCCGGGGATTTTACTGGGGAAATGTCATCAAGTATCTTTGTCGCTATCAAAAGAAAAATGGATTGGAAGATCTAAATAAGGCAAAGAAATACTTAGACTGGCTTATCGCAGATTTAAAGCGTGAAGATCTCGAAAAGACAGCGATTGTTAAGCAGGAGTGATAATTATGAGACATTATACGAAAAATCAAATGGATCACTTTCGTCAGCAACTGCAATTGTTGATTTTAGGGAAAGGTCTCACTCGCAAAGAACTCTCTAGAAATCTTTATCGTGGTGAACAGACGATACAAGAGTGGATCACGAAAGACGACATCAAACCCAACCATATCAAAGAATTGTGTGAGTATTTCGGTATTGAGGAAAAAACATTGATGGGCGATCCGGAAGAATTTGCTGATTACAAGCTATATGATCGTGATAAGTATATCTGTACAGGGACTTTAAAGGAGCTGAGCAGAATCACTGGAAAAGATAGTGCATTACTTAAATATTACATCCACTTAAATGAGCAAGGAAGAAATGCAGGACACCTAAAATTAGAAAGGGTAATCGAAGATGAAACGTAAAATCGATTGGCTAATCATTAACTTGGTATTACTGGCAGGAGTTATATTGGTAATTGCCATCAATCTCAACTCCAGATTGGTTGAACAAGAAAAAACAATCAAGGATATGCAGTGGACCATTCAGGAGCATGAATTAAGTATTCAACGTTTCGCTGAACAAAACACTGCACAAGAGGTAATCCTAAACAAATTAAATCGGGAGTACCAGGCGCAGGAACGAAAAAAAGCAGAAGCAGTTAAGGAAGCCGCCGAAATGAATAATGTGGGAGGATAATAATGATCAACAATGTGACTATTATTGGTCGGTTAACCAGAGATGCAGAGCTACGCTATACACCAAGCAATATCGCAGCAGCACAATTTAATATCGCATGCAATCGAAATTTCAAAAATGCAAATGGTGAATATGATGCAGATTTTATCAATTGTGTGATGTGGAGAGAGCAAGCGGAAAGATTTTGCAATTGGACCAAAAAAGGAATGCTTGTCGGAATTACGGGAAGAATTCAGACTCGAAGCTATGAAGGCAATGATGGGAAGCGTGTATATGTGACCGAAGTTGTCGCAGAAAATTTCCAAGTTTTGGAAAAACGTGATAACACTGCCAACCAGAACAGTATGACTGAACAGATGCCACCTAACTATGCAAATCCGATGGACATTGATGAAAGTGATTTGCCATTCTAAAAACAACAGGAGAAAAACAATGAATAAAAAGGTTATTTTAACGACAGTAGCAACAATCGCAGCAATTGCAACGGCAGGAGGAGTAAAAGCAGATGAACTTAATGGCGATCTCGCAAAAGATAGCATCGGACTTACAGCGGAAGCTGGAAACAGCGCAAGCGGAAAAGAAGCGACTGTTTCAAGTACGCAGGGAGAACACGAAGGAGATCCTGGAAAACTCGAAGGAAATCGAGCAGTTAACGAAGAAGATCCAAGCCGAGGAAGCAATGCAACAAATATTACAAAAAACGGGGACACTATCCGAGTAGAAAACCCAGAAGTCGTTATCGACCAATCAAAAGGCACAGGAAGATACCAAAGTTTTACAGTCGAATATAAAAATGTTCATTTTCCTGACGATATGACGATTAACGAGGGTGACAAAGTCACTTTCAAATTGCCAGAAGAAATTAACTTCCAAACTAAGTACGAATTTGATGTTAAAAATCCAGAGGATGCTGTGGTTGGCAAGGCTTCTACAAACCCCGAAGATCGTACAGTTACCACGGTATTTAACGACTATTTCACAACTCACCCACTTAACAAACAAATGAGCCTCAAGCTCGACGCGCAATGGACCGATAAGGTAGAATCTGAAAAACCTGTCACAGTTAATTTTAACGGTACAGTGGTTACTGCTCAAATTGGAGCAGAACAAGAAATCGGTAAAGACGAGCTTATTGCTAAATGGGGAAGCCAAGATAAAGATGATCCAACAGTTATTAACTGGACAGCTCGTGTTAACTATGCAAAACGTGTATTAAACTACGTAACCATCATTGATGAGATGAGCGAAAATCAAAAGCTAGTTGATAACTATTTTGAAATCAAGAATATCGAAAGCTTAGACCCTTGGATTGATAAGGGATCTGCTATGGATCTCGTAAAATCCATCAGTAAGTCAGATCATGGATTCACAATCAAGATGGATCGATTGGATCACATGATCTACATCAACTATAAGACTAAACTTGTTAATGCAGTTAAGGATAGTAATAACCCAACTAACAAGATTGAGCTAAAGGCTGAAACAGATGGAGCTACTTCATACAGTTATGTGCAACTCGTAGGAGGAAAGGGAGACGCTTCTGGCGAGAATAAACCAGTCTTTGAGATCCCGAATGAAGCGCCTGTTTATGATAAACCATCTATCGATTTAAAAGATATTCCACTCATGCCCCCTGCACCAGTGCTTGAAATTCCAGAGTGGAAAGGTGGGGTGACACCTCCAGACGCACCAAGTATTGATAAGCCTGAATGGCAAGGTGGCACAGTACCGTTTGATGCTCCTGTATTGGATAAACCTGAAATCAATATTGAAGATATTCCAATGATGCCACCAGCTCCAATTTTGGAAAAGCCGGAGCTTATCATCGAGTTTCCAGAACCTAAGCACGATGAACCAAATCCGGAACCTAAGCAAGATAAACCAAGCACTCCAGCTCCAAAGACCAAAACCAAAAAGGAAACAGTGGAAGTTGTCAACCAGGGCGAAGTTAAACAAAATGGACCGATTGCAACATACAGCGCACCAGCGGTATTGCCTGCGACTGGATCAGACCTTGGATTGTCACTTGTGGCACTTGGCATCTCAGTAGCTGCGCTAGCATTTACTTTGAAGAAAAAGGAAAACTAATGTGAGGGGGATCATTCCCCCTTGGTTTTGAAAAAGAGGTAGAAAAATGAATAAGCAGGAATTGATAAAACATTTTGAAGAAATGGAGTATGTATCTGTAAGCCAAATGGGAAAGAAGGCTTTTATTGATCTGATCGAACAACTAGACGAACCGCAGAAAGTAACAGTCCCGAAGTTTGTAGCAGATTGGATTTGTTATCTGAAAGGTTTGAACTATGGTTTACATTATGGATTGGCAAATGATTCAGACGAGGTTCTTGAATGGCTTTGTGTAGATAAGTTGAAAAGGCAAGAACTCTTTGCTCGTGCATGGCTTGATGGATACGAGGTCGAGAAGGAGAATCGGTATCTTGTTAAGATGAAGGGCGTGGATTCAAGAACTAAATATCTATACTATGGAATGGGATCAAAATCATGGTTATTTAAGACAAAACTTATCGATGGGCTTTTCAGAAAAAGTCACACCCGCAAACAGCTTGAAGAAGCTGGCTTTGGGGATGTGTTTAATAGCCCGTTGTTTGAAGTTGAAGAGGTGTTAGAGTGATGGAATGGGATAAGCTAACAACAAGAAATATTGCTGAAGATGGAAAGGAATATTTTAATGGTGGCATTGAATTTGTTTGGGAAGGCAAAACTCCAGAAATTGATGAAGAAGTTCTTGTCTATAATCCAAGCACACAAAGGATATACACTGATATATGGGTTGATTATGGGGAAGGAATTGGTTTTGAGTTCACTGATGAAGACACGGTATTTTGGATGAGTTATCCAAAACCACCAAAGGAGATGGAAGAATGAATAAACAAGAATTGATTGAACGTATTGCCGGAATTGGGGGTTTCCGTCTAGGTATGGAATCCGCCGGGCATAAATGTATAGGTTTTTGCGAAATAAACAAATTCGCAATGACCAGTTATAAAGCAATCCATAACACAGAAGGAGAAATTGAGTTACATGACATTACAAGTGTCACAGACGATGAAGTCAGAGCAATTGGACACGTTGACGTTATCTGCGGAGGATTTCCGTGCCAAGCTTTCAGCATTGCTGGAAATCGAAGAGGATTCGAAGATACTAGAGGAACTCTCTTCTTTGAAATCGCAAGGTTCGCATCTATACTCAAACCTAAGTATCTATTCCTTGAAAATGTCAAAGGACTCCTCAACCACGACAAAGGTAATACCTTTGAGACGATCCTCTCAGCGTTGGATGAACTCGGGTATGATGTGGAATGGCAAGTGCTTAACAGCAAGAATTTTGGAGTCCCCCAAAACCGGGAGCGAGTGTTCGTTATCGGACATCTTAGAGGAGAGCGTGCCAGAAACGTTTTTCCTATCATCGGAAAAAATGCAAAATCTGATAATCAACAGTCAAAGATAGAGATTGTCGGGAATACCAAAAATCCGAACGGAACAAGTAAAGGGTTTGGAAGTGTTGTTTACAACTCAAATGGTTTAGTTGGCACTCTCTTAGCTAGAGATTACAAAGAACCTAAACAAATCGCTATACAAAAGACTGGTGAGAGTCAAGGAGTGGTAGAGCCAGACTTTCGTATTCGTAAATTGACACCTCGGGAGTGCTGGAGGTTACAAGGCTTCCCAGACTGGGCGTTTGACAAAGCACAAGAAGTCAACTCTAATAGTCAACTATATAAGCAAGCTGGCAATAGCGTGACCGTTAATGTGATTGAGGCAATCGCTAAAAAAATGGAGGTAGACTAATGGACACACAAAACTTTATCTATCTATCTACTACTCGCTCTAATCTGGCTGTCTGGATTGATCTGGGCTGGTATGATAGCTTTTAAAAACAGGGAGGATAAATGAAATTATATGTAGTCAGAAAGTATCACGGCCATTTGAGATGGCAGGACCCGAAACATTCAGCAAAATATATTGAGAAAGAATTTGAAAACAGACATGACGCACTTGCCTACCGTGAGAGTTTAGGTTTGCAAGGAATAGTGGAAGTCTACACAAAAGAGGTAGATGAATGAATTTAAGAAGTAGATATGGGTATTTAATTCTAGCACTAAAGCAGTATCCATTCGAAAAAGAAATCAAGGAACGAATTGAAGAAATTGAAGTACCTTGGAAACCAACTGATCCAAACACAGGGATCAAGAGTAATAAGGTAATGACTCCGAAAGCCCTGGCCGATATCATTAAAAAAGAATCGGATCCAGAACTGCATCGTCTCGAATTACTTCGAGAAGCAATCAGCACTATCAAAATTCTGACACCCGAAAAACAATGGGCTGCAATCAAAGAAGTATACATTGATGGAACTCTAACTGTGGAAGGAGCATCAATCAAATACTTGCACTGCAGTAAGTCTCTTGCCTACAAGGAAGTGATCGAGCCATTCTTTAGTAGGCTTGAAAAGAAAATCTATGAACTATCTGTGAACACTAAGATTAATATTAATTTGGAAAAAAGTTAAAAATACAGTCTAAAGTGTGGAAAAAATTTAAAAATAAGATGGTAAAATTATATCATCGGGTAAAACCGAACCGATGGATCCTTATGAAACGGGTTAGGAGTTAGCTCAGTTGGTAGAGCGGTCTGGTTATGACCGGCGTGTCACAGGTTCGAATCCTGTACTCCTAATATCAGTCAAGTCAGCACAAGCTGGCTTTTTATTTTACCTTGGAAGGAGGTGAGTCGATGAACATTGTGGACCCAATCAGGGATAAGGATGATATTCAAGCCATGAAGGAATATCTTCGAGAATGGAATGAGCGGAACTACTTGCTCTTTTTATTTGGCATTAATTCCGGATTGCGAGTGGGCGACATCCTGAGAATACGAGTAAAAGATGTGCAAGGGTGGTACATCAAAATCAAAGAGCAGAAGACTGGCAAAAGGAAACAGCTCAAGATGACGAAGACTTTGAAAAAAGAAGTAAGAGAGTACATCAAAGATATGCCACTACATCATTATCTATTTCAAAGTCGCATCGGGAAAAACAAACCACTTGACAGGCGGACAGTTGATTGGATATTGAAGACCGCAGCTATCGAGTGTGGAATTGAAAACATCGGCACCCATTCGATGAGAAAAACATTTGGGTATCACTATTACAAAAAGACCAAAGACGTGGCAATGCTCATGGATCTATTTAATCATTCATCTCCTGCGATCACGCTGAGATATATTGGGATTAGACAGGATCAACGAGATAAAGCCATGTCTAATTTTGATTTATAGTTATCAATTAGACACAACGAGTAAAACGCTAATTAGTTTTATTAGTTACCTGCTATTCATTTATTTTACTGGCTTTTTAAAGCCGGTGTGAATCAGACAGAATATAAGATATGTCTAATTCAAGAGAGAAAAACAACATAGTTTTCAGAAATAATATAATGAATTTCAGAAATAGATAATTGAAAGTATGAAATGTTACAGAGGATTTAAGAATTGAAAGTAGATGTTTCGACAAGAGAAAGTCGCAGAGAGTTTTATCTTTCAAAATCATGGAGACAATTAAGACTTGAAGCAATGAGTCGAGATCACTTTGAATGTGTCTGGTGTCGAGATGAGGGAAAGGTAACGACAAATAACCTCGAAGTCGATCACATCAAAGAGCTAGAATATTATCCAGAGTTTGCTCTAGATATCGACAACCTTCGTACTTTGTGCAAGGAGTGTCACAATAAGCGACATCATCGCTTTCAATTTCGCAAATCATCCAAGTTGCAAAATAAAAATTTTCGTTCTGACGAATGGTGGGGATGAAAATTTAAAATTTTGAAAAACTCAAAGACCCCCCGGTCGAAAAAAATCGAAAAAAATCGGTCTCTGGGAACCGGTGGGAGGGGTCGATTGTCCAAATACAAAGCACTATTTTTTAAGGGGGAGGGGGCTCATGGAAGAATACTCAGAAAAAAATATAAAAGAATTGGAAAACCAGTTACTTTCCAAAATCGGCAATTTCAGCATACGAAAAAAAGATGCGATTCAGTACGAAAAAGTTCATCGCTATCTCTATCTGGTCCGCCTACTTTATGAGTTGAAAGAACGACTTAAACAGGATGGATTAGTTATCACTGTTCACAACGGGCAGCAAAGATTTCAAAAAGCGAACTCGTTGATCAAGGAAATCAATACAACCAGCAATCAGCTACTAGCGATTGAGCGATCATTTGACTTTGAGGTTGAAAATTCACCAGTCGAGAAGAAACCACCATCAGACGGAAGTGATCTATTGTGATTTCACATCCTCTGATTGATGACTATATCAAACTTGCGGAATTAGGAAAAATCAAAGTCAATAAAGAACGCTCTCTCTTATTCAAAATCATCAAAGAAAAAATCTATCCAAGGGATGATTTATATTTTGACAATAATTTGATTGAAAAATATATCCAGTTCACTGAGAAGAATTTCTTCCCACTGGCCAAGTATCAAAAATTCATCACGCCATTTATTTTTCTTTTTCGGAAAGAGGATGGTGAACCTCAATTTGATGAAATATTGCTAACTCTTGCCCGTGGTGGAGGGAAGAATGGTTTTATGTCCAGTCGGGACGCATTCTTCATCAGCCCTCTCTATCCTGTAAGAGATTACGACGTGACTATCACAGCTAATTCGGAAAAACAAGGGAAAGTATCATTTGAGGAAGTTTATGAAACTGTCCAGAGAAGAGGACTGGAAGATCATTACTATTTGACAAAGATGTCTATTACAGGCCGAGGGAATAACTCGGTCTTTTCTTATCGAACCAACAATCCAAAGACAATGGACTCGGCCCGTGATGGCTGCCTTGAATTCGATGAAATTCACCAATTTGACAATGACTCTGCTGTTAAAATCCAGCGTTCAGGGCTTGGTAAGATTGCCCATGCTCGTACCTTCTACAATGGTACCAATGGGCATGTCCGTGAAGGGTTCTACGATAAGATGATTGAGAAATCAATGAAAATCTTGAATGGCGAGCTTGATGAGTTTCGCTTATTCCCTTTTATCTGCAAGTTAGATGATCCGGAAGAAGTGGATGATATGAGCAACTGGCCAAAAGCGAATCCTATGCTGGATGAAACAACACCTTATGCCAAACGTCTATTAGCTAGAACGAAAGCTGACTATGATGATTTGGAATTGGAACCATCAGGCAGACAGGAATTTATGACCAAGCGGATGAATCTGCCAGAAGCCGACATCGAAAAAGATGTGACCACTCGTGAAAAGTTAATGGCTGCATTGCGAAGCCCTGGCATAGATCTCTCAGGAAGATCTTGTGTCGCTGGTTTTGACTACGCAAGCATTAGAGACTTTGCCAGTGTTGGACTGCTATTTAAAAACGGTGATGAGTTTATCTGGAAGCAACACAGTTTTGCAAGAAAGCAATTTTTGGATATGTTTAAGATCAAGGCTCCAATCCGTGAATGGCAGGAACAAGGGCTCTTTACTATCGTAGACGGTCCAAGTATAGATCCAAGATTACTAGTTGACAAATTGATTCAGTGGCGCAAGCTGTACAATATCGAAATTGTCTGTGCTGATGGATTTCGAATGGACTTGCTGAAACCATTGCTGGAAGAAGCTGATTTTGAGTATGAATTTTTGCGAAATCCAGGAGCAATACAGTCAAAAGTAGCTCCAATCATTGAAGATGGATTTGCGAACGAAAGATTTATTTTTGAAAACGACAAATCAATGCTCTGGTATACCGATAATACATTTGTCAAAGAAGACAAAGACGGGAACAAGAGATTTTTGAAAAAGGAACCGTTGAGACGGAAAACTGACGGATTCCATGCCTTTATTGCTGCTCTCTACAAGAGAGAAATCATTCAAGAGAGTACTGTTGGAGACTTTCTTGATGTGATCGAAGATTGGGAATTTTAGAAAGGACAACAAAATGAACAAACGAATGAAGAAGAAACAACATCTAGAACAAAAGATTCAAGGACTGGAATGTGAGCTTGCAGTAGTAAGCAAAGAAAACATGGAATTATTGAACAAGATTGGTTCAATCACTGCTGAATTGAATACTCTGAGCCAGTCCGTGAAACGACATGAAGATATTTGCGGTCAAAATGTCTTACAAACAAATAAAGAGTTTGAATCAATCAAGAAGGAATTAGAACGCTCTAAAAAATCTTTCTTCAAACGATAAAAGAAAGATCCGGGTGGGTGGCAGGCATAAAAATTTAGAAAGGAGGAGGTGCCTTGGGATGGCTAAATTTATTCAAGCGAGAAGTTCCGGAACCAAGTTTTGAATTTGATGAGCTGGAGCGGATCTTTGGAAATCTGCAACTAAAGAGCTTGTCGATTGACAAGGCTGCTGAATTTGTGGCCCGCATCTTTGCAAGATCTGAGTTTAAGTTCATTGAGAATGGAAAAAAGAAAGCTACTGATTGGGATTATCTGCTAAATGTAAGACCCAACAAGAATGAATCTGCTTCTGAGTTTTGGCAGAAGGCAGTTTACCGCTTATTGACCAAGAACGAAGTACTAATTTTCTTGTCGAATGACGATCAGTTATTGATTGCCGACTCGTACATTCGACAGAAATATGCTGTGTTTGATGACACATTCACATCTGTAAGTTGTCAAAACTATACTTTCCAGAAACCATTCAAGATGAATGAAGTCATTTTCTTGCAATACAACAACAATCGTCTTCAAGAATATTTCACTCAACTCTTTAATGATTATGAAAAACTACACACTCGACTGGTTGAAGCACTTGCACGGAATAATCAAATTCGTGGAGTACTCAGCACTAGAACGAATGCAAGTTTTGACGAATCAAAACGTGAAAAGATGCAACGATATGCAGACGGTCTCTTTAAATCATTTACGACCAAGACAGTAGCAATTGTCCCAGCTCAAGAAGGAATGGAATACTCAGAGCTGACAAACACTACCGGGACATCGAACCTATCCGTAGATGAGCTCAAGAAGCTCCGTAGGCAATTTGATGACGAGGTGGCCGACATCTTAGGGATTCCAACTGCTCTGATGCATGGTGACATGGCTAACCTGGAAAATAGTCAGAAGATGTTCAATAGTTATTGCTACCAGTCACTTGTGAAGAAGATGAGCGATGGTCTGAACTTTGCTTTACTAAGTAAAAGCGAGTACAAGGACAATAAGAGACTTGTCATTGTTGGTGAAGGGCAAAGAGATAAATTCTCGCTTGCTCAAAGTATTGACAAGCTGATTTCTTCTGGTTCCATGCTTATCAATGAGGTCCGTGAGGAACTTGGCCTTGAAGCTGTACCGTGGGGCGACAAGCCTCTGATCACTAAGAACTATCAACTTGGTGAGGATGTAGAGAAGGGAGGTGAGAAAGAAGATGAAAGTGATTCCGATTAAAGGAACAATCGTGTCAAACGATGATGTTTGGCTTTATGATTGGTTTGGTTGGGACTGTACCGCCCCTAAAAACGTAGTACTTCCAGAAACTGGTGAGGACATCGAAGTTCACATCAATTCAGGAGGAGGAGATGTATATGCAGGTAGTGAAATCTATACTGCATTACGGGCCTACTCAGGGAAAGTAGTTGTTAAAATCGTGGGAATTGCTGCAAGCGCAGCGAGCGTTATCGCAATGGCTGGTGATGTCGTAGAAATTAGCCCTACTGCTCAAATCATGATCCACAATGTGTCATCACGAGTTGACGGAGACCACAACACTCTACTTCATGAAGCTGGAGTACTTGAAGGTTTTAATAAATCAATCGCAAATGCTTATGTTGATAAGACTGGGAAAGCGTTAGATGATTTATTGGATCTGATGAACAAGACTACCTGGTTCGATGCTGAATCAGCAGTAAATCAAGGATTTGCCGATAGAATCATGTTCGCTGGAGAAATTGCTCCTACATTTGCTGCAAGCGAAACTCCAATGATTCCACATGACTTTATCAACAAAATGAAGTCAGCAATGACTCCAGACGTTGATAAAATTGCCGAATTGGTAGCTAATAAGCTGGAAGCTCGACAGATTGCAAAAGAGACTTTTGAAAATAGTGAATTTGTACAGAAAAGATTCACCCTACCAGAAAGTCCAGAAAATAACACAAACGAGGCTGTACCTAAAGGGTTCGGTCTTTTTGCTTTTTAGAAAGGAAAAATAATAATGACAATGAAATTATCAAACAAATTCAACGAAATTCGTCAGAACTTTTTGAATGCTGTAACAAATGGTGCGCCTCAAGAAGAGCAAGCGAAACTTTACAATGAAATGATCGAGTCGATGACAAACGAAATGATGGAGCAAGCTCGTAATGCCGCTCATGAGGAAGTTTCAGCAATGAATCCTTATGATGCTAAATTGACTGCAGAAGCTCGTGAATTCTTCAACGACATCGACAAAACTGCTCCTGTAGGAGTAGAAAAACTCTTCCCACAAGAAACCATTGACCGTATCTTTGACGATATGGTAAAATCTCGCCCACTCTTGCAACACATTGGATTGCGCAATGCTGGCATCCGCCTTAAATTCCTCAAATCAACTCAAACTGGTGAAGCTGTTTGGGGCAAGATCAACGGGGAAATCCAAGGTCAATTGAAACAAACCTTCAACGAAGAAGAAGCTATTCAAAACAAGTTGACTGCATTTGTAGTCATTCCTAAAGACTCTGAAAAATTCGGTCCTGCTTGGTTGCAATCATTTGTATCTGCACAAATCACAGAAGCGTTTGCTGCTGCTTTGGAAGCTGCCTTCTTGAACGGAGATGGAGACGGTAAGCCTATCGGTCTTTCTCGTACCCTCACTGGAACTGTTGCTGGAAATAAAACAACTTTTGCCGAAAAAGAGGCCCAAACTGCGAACCTTACATTTGCTGACTCTGCAACTGTTGTCAAAGAATTGACTGCGGTCTACAAACATCACTCTGTTAAGTCTGACGGCAACCCAGTGGCAGTCGAAGGAAATGTCGTGATGGTAGTCAACCCAGCGGATGCATGGGATGTCAAGAAACAATACACTTCCTTGAACGCTCAAGGAACGTATGTGACAGCAATGCCGTACAACTTGATCTTGGTTGAGTCAGTTGCTCAAACTGCTGGTAAAGTGACTACATTCGTCAAAGGTCGCTATGATGCATTCGTAGGTGGTGGAATCGAATTCGGTCGCTTTACTGAGACTTATGCTCTCGAAGACTTGAACCTCTACACTGCTAAGCAATTTGCTTATGGTAAGGCTCACGATGAAAAGACTGCTGCTGTCTGGGTATTGAAAATTAAACAATAGGTGGTGACACCGAATGGAAGAAACTAAACAACTTCATCCGCTTCTAGAAGCATTCAAGGAGCGGATGAAAATCTTTCATGATGCAGAAGACGGGAATCTTTCAAGGATGTTGGTTTCATCCGAAAAAGCAATTCTCGACTTAACAGGAGCATTTGATTTGTCAGATTCTCGCACTGAAGAGCTTGTTTTGGAACGTGCAAGATATTTGTACAATGATCAGGTCGAGTTTTTCTTTGCAAATTTTCAAGGAGAACTCCTTGAGTTATCACTTCAAAACCACCCAATAGGAGGAAAAGAGTGCTAGAAACAATCCAAGATTTCTTTGACTTAAAAGAAAATGTCGTTCGACACGTTGGAGACATTTTTGAAGTTGATGAAGATCGAAAAAATGAATTGATGAAGAAATTACCTGATTTTGTTAAAGAGTATGATTTAGTAGCTTCGAAAATTCCAAACGAAGATGTAGCTGTGGAAGATGAATAAGCCTGAGTTTAAATACAAGAAACCAGAAATCAATACAAGCGAATTAAGAACTCCAGTAGAGTTTTATAACTCAAAAGTACTTGAAGGATTAGATGGCAGGGATGTGAGTTTTGAAAAAGTATTTTATACATTTGCAAAAGTCTACTCACCTAGTTTAAAGGATATCGAAATTTCAACAGGAAAATCGATGACTGCAAAGATGACCTTAAAAATAAGAGATCCTTTAACAAGCTATCAACCTGATAATAAGCATTTCGTACAAGTGAATGATCACCGATTAGAAAATGAAAAATGGCAGATCATTGACGTTCGCCCCGATTATGACAACCGTGATTATTTAATTGTTGTCATTGGTGGATCAAATGACTAGTGGTGCTACATTAAGAGGCTTCGATGAAGTCATCCGGAATTTAGAGGCAAAGCTAGGCGATGCGAAAGTGAGAAGATCTGCGAATAGAGCTTTGAAAGGCGCAGCAACTGAAACACTTGAAGACTTTAAAGTCGCCCTACAAGTTTTCAAAGATACCGGAGAAACAATCGAAAGCGCAACAGTCGGAAATGTAACGGGTGCTTTTGAAGGAGTGCCAATGGTTAAGCTTGGTTTTGGTGCCGGTTCACGTTGGCGGTTGGAACATTTGAACGAATTTGGATATGCAAAAAAAGCCCATCCAAGGGGATTCGGTGTTATCCGAAGATTTTCGGAAGCCAACAAAGAAAAATTTAAATATAGGTTAGCAACTAAATTGAAAGGAGAAGGGCTTGGATGATTAAAGACAAGATGTCAGAAATATATGATGCTCTGATGAGCGATGAGGAACTTTCTAAAATCACTATCAAATCATTTGAGCGTCCTGAAACCTTACCAACAAATCAGACGAGTATTGTTATTATCCCACTAGGGCCACCTATCCAAAGCGACCAGGGAAGCAATACAAGTTTTTCAAAAACATTTCTTTATCAAATCAATGTCGAATCGACCAACCGAATTGAATGCAAAAAACTGCAAGGGTTAGTCGAAAAGGTAATGGAATCACAAGGATTCTATCAAATTGCTGGGGGTCTAGATGAATGGATCCCTGAAATCAAACGCTATGCAGATGCCAGAACTTACAAAGGGAAGAGCAAGCTGTATGACGATTATTAGAAAGGAAATTTAATATGACACAACAAAAACAAGGAACTGCTACAGTTGGTTTTAAAAGCCTTACAGTTCGCATTTTGGATGGGAATCAAACCCCAACAGAGGGAGAAAACCTCTTTATCATCCAAGGTAAAAAAGGAGAAGGTGCGACTCAAACCGCAAAAATCTCTGGTCTTGCCGTTGACCCTACAAAAACATTTGGAAGCAACATCGCTTACCATGTAAACAACCGTGGGGTTGGAGATGTCAAAGTAGATCTTGGTCTCTTGGATATCCCTGTAGCGCTTTATGTTAAAGCTCTCGGATACGAAAACGATGATGACATCCTTGACTTTGGCGCTGACACAGTTTCAAAAGATGTCGCTATCTTGCTTGAATCAAACACTGCAGATGGTGGTGGAGCTTACTACGGATTCTATAAAGGGAATCTTTCAATGGATGCGATTGATCTTAACACGATCAAAGATAAAGCTGATGAGCTTGCTACTACAGATGTATCATTTGCTGCAGGCGCAAGTACTGACGAGCAAACTAAGAACAAGTACGGTACAATGTACTTTGGTAGCGATGAAGCAAAAATCAAGAAATTGAAAGCAAAACTTGGTATGGCACCAGCAGGATAATAATTGGGGCATTTAGCCCCTTTATTTATCTTTATATCGTTGTAAACCTTTACAATTATTGATATAATAAGTTGTGGAGGTTTTGTTATGAAAAATAAGAAAAATACAGTTTTAATAACATTAACAATTATGATCACTCTAGTTTCAATTGTACTTGCAATTATGCTCGTGAATTCCAACAATCAACTTTCTAAGGCACACAAGGAATTGGAGAGCGTAAGGGAAGAGAAGGACAGAGCTGTCATGGTAAAAGATAAGCTCTCTACATACGTATCAAACGTAGATCACGATTTATTTCTAGAAGCAAATGATTTCGTTCTTGGAATGAATTCATTGACTAGCTACAAATTTGGGGACGGAGTTCTTTTCGACAAAACTCAAATCGCTGTCAGCGAACCGAAAAAACAAACTTCCGGAATGCTTGCGATGAACCATGACTCTAAAAGTTTCATCCCAGTAACGGTAACACTGACTATAAAAAATAACGACTCATCGAATATTGAATTCAATCCAGGTAAATTCCTTGCGAGCGATGACAAAGGCAATTATCTTGCTTATGATTCCGTTATGTCTAACGATGATACCGTTTCTGTTCAATCGGATAAAAGTGTCGTCATACAAGCCGGGAAAGAGGCAACCATAGCTATATTTTATGCGATGGATAATGACCATTCGGATAATGATGTCAATAAAATTGAATTTTTAAATAAAACTTGGACAAAATGAAATAAGCACCATTCGGTGCTTTTTTAATTATAGAAAGGCAAACAATGTCAAAAATTACATTTACCATGAAGAACGAAGCTGGAGAAGATGTACTTTACTCTAGTAAAGAAATTACTACTCGTGATTATCGTGATTACCTTGTATTGAACGACTCACTCACATCAGACAAGACAGAAGTCGAAAAATTGGATCAACAATTAGGCTTCATTGCCTCACTATTCGAAAATGTGACAGTAGAGCAATTACTAGAACATACTGATTTTGCTAAAATCATTGAAGTGTTCACTGAAATCTATGCTCATCTTGTGGGTGATGTGGACCCAAAGGGGAAAAAATAGATCCTAAAAATGCATTAAAACGTTTCTACAAATTCGTTAAGGAAGTTGCTGATGGACCATATAACATGAATGTCCATGATGTGATGGAATTAAGCTGGGAAGATCTGATCGGAATTATTGATCTTGATAAAGATCAAACCGAAAATGCGTCTTTAGATCTAGCTGACATTTTTGGAGAAATGGAAGCATAAAGCCTCTTTGGGCTTTTTTTGTTTGTAAAAGGAGGAAAAATGGCAGGTGGAACGCCACTAGGACAAATGTATATCGAACTAGGGCTGGACGTGTCAAAGTTCAATCCTAGCTTAACAAGTGCAAAGAACGCTGTGAAGTATTTCCAAAATAATGTCAAAGCGCTCGATAGCACATTGAAAAACAATGGTAAGAGTACTGAACTCCTCAAAGCAAAATACAAGTCTTTAGGACAGGCCATTGAAGCACAAAAGAAAGTACTCGATCAAATGAAGCAGAACTTCGACAAGCTCGATCCTGGATCTGCTAAATTTGACAAAGCTGCTGCTGATATTGAGCGAGAAAACGCAAAATTGTCAGCAATGGAAGGGCAACTCTACAAAGTAGAACAGGCCTTGAAAGCTGTTGGACGTGAAAATAGTTTTTTTGGTAAAATGGAAAACTTCGGGAAGAACCTTGTTAAAAGTGGAGACAACATCCAAAAATTTGGCAAGAAAGTTTCTGATTTCGGAGGAACATTAACCAAAGGAGTGACAGCTCCGTTGATTGCAAGCGCAGGATTTGCAGTTAAGGCTGCCGTGGATTATGAGTCTGCTTTTGCTGGAGTTAGAAAAACGGTTGACGCTACTGAAGGTGAATACAAGAAGATGTCAAGCGCTATTCGAGAGGCATCTAAAACAATGCCAGCAAGCGCTGCGGACATTGCGAGAGTAGCGGAAGCGGCAGGTCAGTTAGGGATCAAAAAAGAAAACATTGTTGACTTTTCGAAAACCATGATCGACCTCGGTGAATCTACCAACTTGACTGCTGATGAAGCCGCTACCGCAATGGCCCGTTTTGCAAACATCACTCAGATGCCACAGTCTGAATTTAGACGACTAGGATCTACTATCGTTGACCTTGGTAACAATTTTGCAACAACTGAATCTGAGATTCTGGAAATGGGCTTACGTTTAGCAGGTACAGGGCATCTGGTAGGATTGACTGAACCGCAGATTTTAGCAGTAGCAACTGCTATGAGTTCCGTGGGTATTAACGCAGAAGAAGGGGGAAGCTCATTCTCTCGTGTCATGCAAAAAATAAACACGCAAGTCCTTTCTGGTGGTAAAAAGCTAGAATTATTTGCGAAAGTATCTGGAATGAGCGCTCAAAACTTTGCTCATGAGTGGAAAACAGAACCACAAATCGCCTTATTAGCATTTCTGGACGGATTGAAAAAAGTCAAGCAGTCCGGTGGGGACGTAACCCAAACATTAAAAGAGTTGGGTATTAAATCAACTCAAGAAGTAGATACTATGCAACGTATGGCTGGTGCTGGGGACTTGCTATCACGAGCCTTGAAAACTGCAAATGGAGCGTGGAAAGAAAATACAGCCCTCACGAATGAAGCTAAAAAGCGCTATGAAACGACAGAATCTCAATTGAAAATCTTTAAAAACCAAATTACTGATTTAGCAATTGAATTTGGCGGACCGCTTCTGAAAGCAATGAATTCCGGTTTGCAGGCTGCAAAACCTTGGGTCCAAAAATTGGCGGACATGGCCAAGGCATTTAGTGAAATGAGCGAGTCTCAGCAACAGAATATCATTAAATGGGGATTACTTGCAGCAGGGGCAGGACCAGCCTTATCAATTCTTGGTAAAGGTATCGGAGTCATTGGTGGTATCACTAAAGGCATCGGCTTCCTTACTCAAGGAATTGGCAAAGTCGGAGGTGGGCTTTCTGTATTAGGCAAGACATTCCAACTATTCAAACAGGGTAGCAGTCTTTCTTCTGCATTTAAAACTGCAACCAGTGGCATCACTGCAACTAGCACTGCTGCAGAAGGTGCAGTAGCTTCTACTGGTCTATTAGCAAAAGGGATCGCACTGCTTGGGAACCCTGTTACTTGGGGAGTCCTAATAGGCGGTGTTGCTGTTGGTGTGATTGCTGCAGTAGCCAAAGAAATGGCAGATGCAGACGAGAGGACAAGGACTTGGGGAACATCGGTAAACAAGGTCCAGGCTGAGGAACTATCGAAATTAAAAGCTAAAATCGATGATGCCCATCAAGCAATGATCGGATTTGGAAACGGTGGATCTCAAGCTGTTGAAAACGTCCGTAAGAGTGTGCAAGGACTTTCGAGCGATCTGCAAAAAGCGATTGACAAGGATCTTCAACGCACTCAAAAAAATCTTGAAAAAATTGGAGCTTCAGAAGAAGTCCAAAAACGTGCTGTAGCACAAGCAGAACAGCAGAAGAAAAACGTCCAGACAATGACTGATGAGATCATCCAAATCTATCAAGATGCGTCTGACAAAAAACGTAAGATCACTCGTGAAGAACAAGCACTCATCTACGATTATGAGAACCAATTTATCAACAAACAACTGGAAATGCAGAAATTTTCTGCAGATGAGCGCACAGCGATTATTAAAGCGATGAATGGCCAGATCAACGACTTGAATGAGACCCAGTTGAGAAAAGGTTCTGGAGTCGTTGCTAAATGGTTGAAAGATGAGATCAAACTTTACGAAGACCAAACAAAAGCTTTAAAAGAAGAGTACGACAAAAAAACTATCAATAAAGCCGAATATAACCAAAAAATGGAAGAGTTAAGCGCTCAGCATAAATCCAAAATGGAAGCATTTGGCCGTGAGTATGCTGCTCTTCAAAAGAAACTGAGCGAAAAAGTACCGCTTAATTTTGGCGATGATCGACAACGTGAGCTGTATTTTAGCCAATTACGAAAAAGTTGGGCAGAACTTGGCCTTGATTACGACAAGATGATGGCTAAGGCAGATCAGTTTGCCGACGTCATTGGACGTTCTTCCGGCATGGTTGCAAAAGATACTGTAAATATGTCTAAAGAAACGAAAGAGGCCAACCTAATATGGAAAAGCCTCATCTGGGATCCGAAGACAGCGTCAGTAAAAACTAATGCACAAGAAGAAGTAACTAAAGCTCTTCAAGCTGAAAACGGCTGGGAGAATATGCAGTTTATCCTCAAGAACGCAAATCTTGAAACTAACGCTAAGATGACAATCGGTCAAGCGCTGGTTGAAGTTGGTAAGTGGGACAGCTTAACCCCGGCAGAAAAAGAATTGGTCGTAGGCAACAATCAAGGTATGCAAGCCATCCTTGATAATAAAACATTGTTAGAACAATACAATGCTATGCCAGCGGAAGTTAAAGAACTTTTAATGAAGAATACTGACTTCCTATCATCGGGTGAACGTGCTACTGCGATCATTGAGCGTTGGAATACACTCACACCAGAGCAGAAAGAACTGATCTTAAAAGATGCTGCGAGCGATAAGGCTGAACGTGTAAAACTGGCAGTTGATTCGTTAACTGGTATGGCTCACGTAGTCAACTTGGATGCAGAAGACAAGACCAAGAGCGCTATCGCTAGTGCGATGTCTAGCATCTTAACACTACCTACCGACCATAAGACGGACTTGATTGCAACTCCAGACGGTGTAACGCTTGGAACTAACCAAGCAATGGGCGCTTTAGGATTATATAACGGATTTAACGTACCAACCAAACAAATTACCGCTGATCCAAGCAATGCGAATAATGCTGCACAACAAGCGATTAATAAGCAACAAGAATGGAATAACACTCCATCTCCTGTAAAACCTATACAATCAGATGCAATGAATGCTGTGACAAATGCTCAGAGCGCTATCAACAAGCAGAATGAATGGAACGCAACTCCATCTCCTACAAAAATCATTTCTGCTGATAACGCTGGTGCAGTTATTGGAGCGCAAGTTGCTAAAGGTGCAATCGAATCTATCCCAACATCTTGGACCACTGTCATCACAACGATCACCAAATCAATTAAAGGACATGCCAGAGGAACAAACTACCACGAGGGTGGCCTTGCGATGGTCAATGACCAACGAAATCCAAACTATAGAGAAATGGTCACACTTCCAAATGGCAACTCCTTTATTCCTGAAGGAAGAGATGTCATCCTTGATCTTCCTCGTGGTTCAAAAGTATTGAGAGCTGATAGAACCAAGCGATTAATGAAAAATCTTGGATTTTCTCGATACGCAACAGGGGTAGGAATTCCAGAAGATGCTAAATTCTTGCGAGAAATCAAAAATGCCAGCAAGCAATTTTCGTTTAAAGATAATTCTATCGGAAATAGCTACAGTGGTGAAAATATCGTTGCTGAGATAGCAATTCTGAGGGCAAGTTTAGAAAAGATCCTTACAGCTATCCTTGAAAAACCGTCAGAAACGTACCTGGACGGTGACATTTTGGCACAAAACAGCTATCAAAGATATTCTAAAATCATGGCGAGGGAGGGAATCTAATGTTTAACATGATTATAAATGGATTTGACACTGGATCAATCCCAAACTGCTATGTGACAGATTTTGGAGAAGACCAGACAGCAACACCAAGGGTCGAATCAAATACTATTTATGGAGCCAATGGAGATTATAATCTCTACGATGGAGCTTATGATGGCTACGATAAGACAGTAAGCTTATACGTTGTCAAAACAAGTGAAATCGAAATGATTGTAAATCAATTTAATCCGGAAGAAAATAAAATAGAGTTTAGTCATCGACCAGGCTCTATTTTTTATGCTGATTTTCAGAGCGCATCATTTAAACAAAACGGCTTGCATGCTTGGACTTTAGAAATCAAGTTAAAGATGCATCCATTCCGTTACTTAAATAATGATACCGCAGTCACTTTGGCAGGTAACGGCACAGTAAACAATCCAGGAACGGTATATTCTGAACCAGTTATCACAATTGAAGGAAATGGAGATGTATCTCTCACTATCGGGAAGCAAACCATGCAACTCACGATTGATACAAAAGCAACAATTGACTGCCGTCATAAAAAACAAAATGTCTATGACAAAAATGGAAATCTGAAAAATACATTGAGAAAAAGAGGTGGTTTCTTCGAAATTGCTCCAGGTACATCCGGTATTGCAGTTTCAGGTACCGTCTCAAAAATCACAATTAAAGGGAATTGGAGGTATAAAGTATGATTTATCTACAAGAGGGAAACTTCCCTCTTAATGAAGCTTTTAGCTCCGAAATCGTCCAGGAAGCTAACAGCACCTATCAGCTTACCTTTAAATTTCCAACCTCAGATCCAAAATGGGCATTGTTAACTCCAGAAACAGAATTAGTTGCTGACGATTTGCATGGAGAGCAGTACTTTACTATCTTCGAAGTCGAAAAGCAACACGGATATGTCACTGTATATGCTAATCAAGTAGCAACATTACTTAATGGATATTCTATCAACAAGATCAATGTTGATCGGGTTAACGGAGCAACTGTGATGAATGCGCTTGTTGCCGGGTTTAAACGAGAAACACCATTTACGTTTTTTTCTGATGTGATGTCGAAACACACCCTCAATCTTAAAGATGTCTCAGCGATGGAAGCCTTGGCCAAAGACAAGCACTCTATCGTTGGGCAGTGGGGTGGGGATCTTGTCCGTGACAAGTACAGTGTTCGCTTGCTGGAACATGGCGGAATTGAAAACGAATCATTGTTTGCCTACAAAAAAAACATGAAGTCGTTTCAGGAATCGAAATCCACTAAAGAGTTGAGAACACGGATCCATTTTAAAAAGGTCATCGAAGCGCACGAGGAAGGAAAGAAAGATCAGATCCTAACCGTGACCATTGATAGCCCACTGATCAATAAATACAAGCATATCTACGAAGCAGATATGGAAGTACAAGATCAGGATGTAGTGGATCAAAAAATACTTGAGGAATACGGAAAGCGCTATTTCCGTGAAACTCTGTGCGACATGATCGAAGAAAGCCTTGAGATTGATGTTGTCGGCCAGGCAGATCAACCAGTACACATGTTTGATATCGTGAGCATCTTCCACGAGGGCTACGATGTCGATTTACGAAAAAAGATCACGAAATACAAGTTTAATCCAATGAGCATCAAACTTGTCAGCATCGGTTTCGGTGAGGTTACTAGAACTTTAGAAGACTCTATCTCAGGAATGGTCAATGATTCTGTCGATAAGAAAATGAAGTCTTATGATGCAGAATATGAAGCGAAAGTGCAGAAGCTCGTAGATAATGCTAATGCTGAGTATGACAAGCAAGCAAAAGAGCTGGAACATAAAATCACAGATGGGATCGAACAAGCCAAAGCGCAAGCTGAAGTAGTCAAGCAAGAAATTTCAGCACAAGTCACTCAGAAGATCGCAGCAGCAAACCAAGCAAACAAGAATGAAATTGTAGAAGAGTTTAAAGCTCAGTACAATGGCATCGAAGTTAAGATGCAAGGTTTGAAAACTACTACTGATCAATTAAAGACTAGCGATGCTGATATCCAGAAGCTGATCAATGATTTCAAAGCTCAGACACAAAGCCAATTTGCTGGAATCCAAGGCGCACAATCACGCTTTGAGCAGACCACAGAAAAAGCCATCTCTGACCTGACCAATGTCACAAATGGCAAGGCAGATCGCTCTTATGTTGAGCAGACAGTGGCAGGAGTCAAAGAAGAGTTCACCACAATTGGGGTCGGTGGTGGCCCTAACATGCTCCGAAATTCCAGAGCAGATGATGGACTGAAATATTGGACTGAAACAAATGGAAAGATGAGTTTTACAGCTCACACCTTTTATTTTAACGGCCAAAAGAGAATGTTTTCTTTAAGACCAGGAGCAATTGTTCAAAGCCCACGTTTTATCGTTAAACGTAATGCTGATTATATGCTCAACATGCTCGGTTTCGACGCTAACTCAAAGAGTTTTAAAGTTTATTTTTGCAAACGTAAAAAGGGAAGTACAGCGGATTTTGAAGGAAAACAATTAATTTTCGAAAAAAACGAAAGCCCGATTTTTGACAGCTCTATGGCTGTTAAAAAATCATTTAAGTTTAACGTAGGTGATTTTGACGATGGCTACTTGCAATTTGAATATGTTGGAAATGACAATGGCAGATGGGCCGGCCTATTTATGACAGAACTTGACTTCTACGAGGGTACAAATGACCGCAAATGGCAACCAGCCCCAGAAGATCAAAATTACCTGGTAGAACAAGCACAGGCCACTTTTGAGAAGACAGTGGAAGGCCTATCCACTCAATTAACTAAATTGGAGACTAAGACTGGCCCAAGCGGTGAACTTGAACAGCGCATGCTGACCTACTCTGAAAAAGCTGCTGTAGATGCCCTGAAAGCAACAAGGCAGATTCTAGAGCAAGGCTACATAGCAAAAGCTAAATATGAGGAAGATGTAGCTGGAATCAATCGAAGATTTGAAAGTGTTGCAACAGATACAACACCAGACAATCTTATCAGATTTGCGGACACATTAGCTGAATACAGTGTGTCTAATAATAATAATAATAATAGGCTTTCAAGGCCGGAAGACGGAATCTTCAAAATGAAAATTGATGGGTCTCCGTCCACAACATGGCTAGGACCTTGTTTCCCAATCTATATTGATCGCATTTTGCAAGGTGATGTATACTCTATCGCATTTGATTACATGATCAAGTCTGGTGTAGAGGTAGACAAAGGCCTAGAGTTTTCATTAAAAAACCATTCAAACAATACTGCCATATTTGTTCAAGGTTTTGCTGACAAAAATACACCGAAAGATAGGTGGATTCGAGCAGAATTCCATTTCACTGCCGATCGTGATTTTGAGTTTAACAAAACAGGAAATTTCCCATTCTACATCTATGCTATAAATAACGGAGAGTTTTGGGTACGAAATCCAATTTTAGTCCGTGGATCTAAGATTCCAGCATTTAGGCCCAGTCCACTGGATAAAGCTGGCACTTCAGAGACTAAAATTGAGTCTAAGATTGCCGAATACAAACAGACCGTAGATGGGCAATTCACAACAATTACCAGCCAAATTGGTGATATGGTGAGAAAAACGGATATCCAAATCACACCAAGTCAAATTTCCTTCGGTACTGGTAAGAGTATTAACGGAAGAACGATCAGCTCCTTAATGGTACAAGAGCCAGAGTCTATTGCTTTAATTGCAAAATTGATTAAAGTAAAAGGGGACATGGTAGTCGATGGATCTATTTTGGGTCGTCACATTGCAAGCGAGAGCGTGGAAACTGGGCACATGAAGGCTGGATCAGTAACCACTCAGATTATTGCGAGTAATGCAGTAACAGCAGACAAGTTGTTGGTAGATTCTGCCATGATCAACAAACTTGTATCAAATCAAGCATTTATCAGAGAGCTTACATCACAAAAAGCCTTTATCACGCAACTTGCCTCAATCGACTTTTCTGCAGAACGTATTAAAGGCGGAAGGCTTGAATCAAATACTGGATCTATGATTTTTGATTTAGATAATAGTTCGTTGAATATGATGGCAGACACTGCATCCATAAGACGGATCTTTAACGGTTATCCCACACAATTTATGCGTTACGAAACAAGCATCGAGAATGGACAAAAACACTCTAAAACCATAATCGGTAGCAATCGAAGCGGGACGGAAAATTGGAATTCAACCACTTTCTCCGGAATCGTTATTGATAATAACTCGAACAGAGGAGAAGATGGAATCAAATACTTTGGCGATACAGGTAAGTTTAGGCACTCTGCATCGGAAGAGGGATGGAATTTGCAAGCCGTTACGCAGGGAATTTCCCCTGCTACTTGGCGAAAATCTTCTGAAATTTGGGCTAGGCATTTTGTTGTTCCTAAAAAAACAAAATCAGACACAGATAACCCGGATGGATTCGTCCGTTTGGAAGAAAGTGTTGCAGCGTTGTGGAAATTATGGGCGCATGCCCTCGGCCAAATAAATATGACCGGTGCAATGAAATCAAAAGTGCAAGGCATGCTAGACGCTTTTTCTCTCGATAGAGATCATATTAGATAATATAGGTAAAAAAATGAACGAAAATGATTATGTAGCAATCATCACGGAACTAGCAAATCAACTAACTAGTAAGTCGATCACTGAGGCTGAATTTAAGGCTCGGCTGACTAAGTCACAGCAACTTGTAGCTCAACTTGCTCAGGAAGTTGAAAGCTATCGCTCTGTCCTAGAGTCCGATAAGGACTTGAAGGATCTTTTTGAAGAAATCAAAAACAAAAACGAGGTAACTAAATAATGGATTACAAAGTACAATTTAAATCATACGATGCAGTAGCCAACACTACTAAAGTAGCAATCAAGCAAGACTTTCCTTATCGTGTATTTGAGGAAATTTTGCCAACAAACCGCATGACCGAAGATGATGCGACACTGGTTGAAGCAGTATTGAACATCGTCCGCATGGAGCTTGATACATCTGGAGCAGTCGTAGCAATCAAGAAAGAATTAGACAAATCTGTAGAAGCTAACAAAGATGCCATTGCTAAGATCCAAGAATTGACCAAGGAAAAAGAAGAGATGGCTCAACAAATCCAAAGTGTCAAATCAGTGGCTGATTGGTCAGTTCTCGCTCGTGTAACAGATACAGACAATCCAATTGATCCAACTCTGTATGCTCGTGGATTGGAATTGGTAGAAACTGGCCAAGTTGGCAAAGAATACAAGGCGCACGATATCTTTGTTGTTAATAATCCAAATCACATCGCTAAATATGGCGAAGGCACTCGTGTGCTTGTGCAAGTAAATAATGATTTTACTTACAACGGCGAATCCGTGGAAGAACTCGAGGGCAAGCTATCACAAGATGGCAAGTTGGCAGTATGGAAATGGGAGCTTCCGAAGGAAAATAAACCAGCGCAACCAAGCGGAAATCTTGAAACAGAACCAGTGGCCACAGCTACACCACAACCAGTACTTTAATTAGAGAGGGGCGTGATCTATGATCCACTTTACACCCGAAGATATCTCGATGATGGTCGGATTTGTCGGGATCTTACTTGGGATTTACGGAAATTTTAAAGGAAATATCGTTGCGCAAGAAAAACGCATGGTCGTTATCGAAAAGGATATCGAAAATATGCGTGACTTTCGTCTGACAGCAGTTAGACGGCTCGATAACCACGATGAACAGAATAAGTCTCTATTGATCCTCGCAGAGCAGGTCAAAGCCTTGAGCGAGGACATGAAGGAGCTTAAAGCATTAATTCAAAACAAAAATAATTAATAAGAGGTAACACTATGAAAATCAACTGGAATGTACGTTTGAAGAATAAAAACTTTTGGCTTGCTTTAGTGCCAGCCTTGGCATTACTCTTTCAAGCATTTGCTGATATCTTTGGCATCAAGATAGAATTTGGGCAAACGATTGATAAAATCTTGGTATTCGTCAATGTGTTGTTTGCGTTCCTTGTGCTTGTCGGTGTCGTAAATGACCCAACGACTACAGGATTGAGCGATTCAAGTCGTGCGCTAGGATACGAAGAACCTCATCAAGATTAATAAAAGGAGGCGGTCTTTTGACTACTCAAAAACAATTATTAGATACGTTAGATAGCGTAGTCAATCAACGTGTTACCGTGCCAACCAACCCGTATGGCGGGCAATGTGTGGCATTAATTGACAACATTCTGCAATATCAAGGATTGTATAATCTCAATTTTAGCTACTTAAACGCTATCAACGGACTTGACAGAGCTTCTGCATTAGGACTTAAAGTAACACGCTTTAACGGCTCTAATAACCCTCCTGTCGGCTCAGTATTCGTTTCTGATTGCTCTCCAAATCATGCATTTGGGCATATCGGCTTTGTAGTAGCAGAACACGCAGACGGAACAGTTACAACCATCGAGCAAAATATAGACGGCAATGCAGACGCTCTTTATAATGGCGGATGGGTTCGGAGAGTACGCAGAAACCTAGATAGTGCAGGGAATTTCAGCTATGTTGATTGGAACGCACCAAGCCAACGTATGGTTGGTTGGTTTGAATTGTCGTTTGACGGTTCAGAAATCGAACAAGGTGGACTTAGCAAAGGCGATTACTTTATCGATGTATCAGCTTACCAGTCAGCAGACTTGTCTAGCATTTGTCAAGCATCGAGAACTAACAATACCATCATCAAGGTAACTGAGGGTATTGGTTGGATTAGCCCAGTAGCCACTCAACAAACCAATACAAGCAACTGCATTGGTTATTACCATTTCGCTCGGTTCGGTGGTGATGTAGCGACAGCGCAAGCTGAAGCTAACTATTTCATCGCTAATCTGCCATCAAGACCTCGCTATTTGGTTTGTGACTATGAAGATGGCGCAAGTGGCAATAAGCAAGCCAATACTAATGCGGTGTTAGCATTTATGGATGTTTGCAAGGCGAACGGGTTCGAGCCTATCTACTATAGTTACAAGCCTTATACATTGGCTAATATCTATGTTGAGCAGATTACTGCTAGATATCCTAATAGCTTATGGATTGCGGCATACCCCGATTACGATGTGCGTCCAGAACCATATTGGGGTGTCTATCCAAGTATGGATCACACCCGTTGGTGGCAATTCACTAGCACTGGTTTGTCTGGTGGGTTAGATAAGAATGTAGTGATTATTGGAAGTGAAGGAAGCAACAAGAAAGAAGAGGAAGAAGATATGAATTTTGTAGTACGTAGCACAAGCGGAAAGCAAGGATATGTCGGAATTGTAAATGGTCGAGTGTTCGGTATTGGTAGCATGGGAACGGTCGATGAATTAAAATCAAACGGGGCCAAGCATTTAAAACTTGACGATGGTGATTTTACACGTTTTCTTGATAGCCAAAGCCGAGATTCAGCGGAAGTGGCAAAAGCTATTAATGAAGCTAGTGCATCAGTCGTTGAAGCAATTGAACAACGTGGACAAGCTACGCAAGGTCAAAACGGAAACTAAAATTAAAATGGAGGTAGACAATTGAGATTAAACTCTACCAATCTTAAACAATTTGAAGGAGGGGCTGTCGTCAAACAAGGCGACTCTGCCTCTCTATTTGGTTATGAGCTACTGGATGAAAACATGCGTCCAATTAGTGATCTAAATGGCAAAAATGCCACAATCAGGATCTTTAACCAAAAAGGAAAGGCTACATTTGAGAGTACAGTAGATAAATCAAAAGTTACTTTTAAAATAAGCAAGCCCCTTCCGATCGGATCCTATCTGGTTGAAGTCGTTTGCGGTGGCTATATCTTCCCAAGTGATCGCTCAACACGTTTAGACGTCACCCGTTCAGCAGACGAATTTATAAGCGAGGAAGTATTATCGCTTGTAAAAAATGATGTTAAAACTGAAATTGACAAGTATATCGCTGAACATCCAAACGGATCACAAACGGAAGAGTTGCCAGACCTAACAGTACTATACAATCTTGCAAAAATTTAGAGAGGAAAAATTATGACTTTAAATACTGAAAAATTAACATCATTTGCTCAAGCTGTCGGTAGCGACATCAAGGAAATTAAAACCACACTTGCAAGCAAAGCCGACAAGTCAGAACTTGGACAAGCTGGAATCACACAACAACAACTAGACACGGCTATCGCTGGTGTCAAGACTGCCATTTTAGGCGATGGAGTACCAGAAGAATTAGATACTTTCAAAGAGATCGCTGACCGTATCGCAAATGGTGCAGGATCAGCAGACCAAGCTATTGTGTCTAAAATGACAGAGCTTGGCCAAAAATTCACTGACCTTGAAAATACTGACTTCGTACAAATCTATACAACGGCTAAAAATACCCTCTAAGGAGGTGCTGAATGGATAAATTAAAGAAAGCTATAGAATCCATTGGTCGTGATATTGGGACGCTTCAAGCCAACCAAGGCGGAGCGTTACAGACTACCAAAGCTTACGAGTTATTTCCGACTTATGCGACATTACAAGCACAGATGACCACCAACATCAAAGAGAAGCACGTAGACCTTGGACTTGATGCACTGATTGACACCAAACTAGCAAACGGCGGTGACCCGTTTGTCACACGCTCAAAACTTCCAACGATTGACACAAGCCAACTTGCGTCAAAAAACGATTTGGAAGAGTTGAAGCGTTCAGTCGGTTCTGGAAGTGGTACAGGCACGGAATTGAAAGGCCAAGGCTTCCCGTACAATCTTAACGCTGACATCGGTACAATTTATACCGATACCACGGCTAAGAACGGAGCAGTGAAGTGGATCAAGAAAACTGCCGGAACTGGCTCTAACGCTTGGTCGGTATTGTTTGGTGATGTCAAATTTAAACCAAGAAACATCAACTCAAATCAAACTAATGCATACGTGGAGTTCAGACGTGTAAATTCCACGGTAGAGGTCGGCTTCGGTGGTCTATCGTGGGGTTGGTTTGGGATCGTGAGACGAGGTGCGCCCAACTACGTTCCGCAAGGTTCAGACAGAGAGCGAAACGTGGTTATCTTAAACGTTCAAGGAATCCCAGTCGGTTTTCGTGCCACTAGCTCAAAACTTGGTATTATGACAAATGACAAGGGGAAACGTTTGGGAACATTTTATTTAGGCGGGCCGGGTGACGGCAACCAGCTACGCTTACAATTCGATGATCCCGTACCTACTGATAGAGATATCGGAGATTTACGATTTACTAATATGTCGTATACCACAGATGACCCGTGGCCAGAGACTATATAATAAGACACACACCCTCCCAATTCGGGAGGGCTTTTTTTATTTTCTGTTTTAATAGACATTTTAAAAATTGTCCGTTGTAACCTCAATCGAATGACTATGTTTTTTTGATTCTGTGCTATAAGCAATGGGTCTTTACATCAAAAAAGTGATGATTAAATAACCATCACTTTTTGTTTTTTAACTGATTGGCGTATTCTGTCATTTTAATTGCGTGTTTCAAACGCATATTCATAATATCAGAAATACCATTCTTATATTTGTCTACTGCTTGGGTGGATAATCCACAATTTTTACTAATAGAATAGGCTGTGGCATTTTCTAGCAGCCATTTAATAGCATTGATATCAACTAACATATTTACCTCACAAAAAACCAAATGATCACTACGATCAACAGAAGCCCTAAAATAAACTCAAGTTTTTCTCTAGCTGTGGTTTTTTTAACATTAAATTTTACTTTCATCATGATACCTGTTATAATTAAAGCAAGCCCCACCAAGGGGCGGATAGTGATTGCTCACTATCCGAATTCGATGTGCCACTCAATGCTTATGATGAACAAGTTGATTTTGACTACTAGCTTATTCGTCTTAGCTTTGATTGGCTTTTTTCTTCGCCTTAACATTTATTTTTCCTTTCTTTAGTTTCCTTGTCTAAGGTTTCCTCCTTAACCTTATGTATATATTATACAACTAAAGTTGTATTAAATCAAGAGATTTTACTAACTTTTTTAAAAAAAATAAAAGATTTTTTCCTATTAAATAGCTTCATTCTATATCTCTTTTATAATTAAGCTTGAACTTTCTTGGAACCTATGCTAAACTAGTAATACAAATGATGAGCCGTGAAAGTTTTAGAAGTCAGTACCTAAAACAGACCCTAAAACCTAAAAACAGCTATATAATTGAGTTTTAGAAACTCCCACCGGCTCCATATTTTTATTCATGGAAGATTACTCAAGAGGCTTAAGAG
>ERZ773037.128-NODE-128-length-39218-cov-4.948880_pt1 | contig 39218 bp, 37 predicted proteins | sample MGYA00511466_ERZ773037 | MGnify/ENA primary metagenome ERZ773037 (study PRJEB29015, sample SAMEA2738146) | human oral metagenome | biome: human oral; feature: human-associated habitat; material: saliva | place: China | collected 2202 ... | reverse complement strand
TGTTCCTTCTCCTATCAAGCTAGTAGTACGTATAACTGTTATTACTTTTGCTGCATCCGTTCCGCGCATAGCTCGTCTTTTATCCATTCCTTCTCTCTTCTCCTATCTGTGTTATATAATCTCCTTGTATATATTTTCGTCGTGAAAGGAGATTTTTATGTTTTGCCAAAATGTTATAAGCCTTGTACTCTCTGGCTTTACTGCTTTCGCAGCTGTTTGTTCGGTGGTTATTGCTACTAAGACCCTTAAACAAAACTCAAAGATGCTTGAAAATTCTACTCGCCCCTATATTGTTGTCTATGGTCGCAATATTCGTTTAGATGAAAAAACCTATTTCTATCTTGTTGTTAAAAATTTTGGCACTTCTGCAGCATTTGTTGATTCTTTTCATATTTCAGAGTCATTGGAATATGGAGTGAACAGCGACGAAGATTTTATCCAACGCTTAAATGGTGCAGTTATAGTTCCTAACCAGTCTCATTCTTGTTATTTAAGAAATGATTCGGTGCCTGAAACGCTAACCATTGATCTTAAATATCATGCAGTATCTTTAAAATCCAAATCCTACGTTGAACTATTTGAATTTAATCCAAAAGCTGGTATTAATATGCTTCAAAATAACTTTGTTTCAAATGAAAATGCATTGTATAGAATCGCTGCATTCATGCAAGAACTCTGGAGGATGAAGCTTTAACTCAGGATTATGTAGATAAGCATTATCAGCGAGAATCCCATTACGCCAATACCAATGCTCAACGTTGCGAGCATAAATACAACGAAAAAGCGATCTTCTTGCCAAAAGTATTCGACTGAATCTATAAATTCTTTAATACATTCTTTTATAGGTCCTATCATCTTCATTCTCTCTCCCTCCTCAGATCTCTGCTCCCCCTGTTTCCTATTAGTCAACTTCTCCTATTCCAATGCTTTATCATCTCCTTTCTTACACCCTTCAGGACATAGCCGAAAAATTACTTTAATTTCAACGTTTTGATTTCCAATGACTCCTCATACTTGTTTATGAGGAATTTTATTGATTCTATAGTTTGATACTCTTCGGGCAATCTATCTGATAAAACCCTATTGATATCATCAATAATGTTACTTATTGTGGTATTGCTTATTATTTTTCCACTCGGTAATTCGTGCTTTATTTCATGCATAATCTTCTCCCTCATCAGTTCTCTATGTTGTATAATCTCCACAGGAGGATATTTACAATGACAATTTTCGACAAGATATCTATAACAATTTCTATTCTTGGTCTTCTTGGCGGGTTATCTTCATGGCTGTACATTTGGTCCAAAGACCGGCTGAATATTCAAATCAGAATATTATCTAAATTAATAAAACCCGGAACAAACTCTGCTTTGTTCTATATGAGCTTCTCCAACGAATCTCGTCTACCTGTTGCTATAACAGCCATTAAATTAATTCTCGAAGATAAACCAGTTTCTTGTTTAGAAGTCCCAGATGTTGTTCTTTCCCGCACTAAACGAACCGGTTCTACTATCACAGACCAGATAAAACACTATTCTAGAGAAATCCCTATAAATATATCTGCCCTATCCGCTACTTCTGGCTATGTTCAGTTTCTATTCGATCAAGATATTCAGCTACCTGCTTCCAACACTCTGTCTTTTGAAGTTCACACCAATCGTGGCGTGATAGATAGAATCTCACTTCAATTGCCTGAGGCCAATCTGGTGCCGACGGAAGATAACTAATTTCTTCATACATAATTCTCTCCTTTTTAGTTTTCTCTTATTTGTGATGTATAATTTCCTTTTCGGGGGGGTTAGTATCGAGCCACAAAACACACAATACTTATAATCCACACGCACTGACTTCTTGCATTTAGGACACTGAATTAGCTTTTCTTTGCTAATGTCAAATGGTGTAACTACAAAGAAATGCTCATCTGGTAGTTGGATTTCCATTGTTACTTGGCAACCATTATCATTTAACTCGATAGCCTCTTTTTTGAGGTTGTCGAGCATTTTTTCTATATGGTGATTTTTTAAATACATCTTCATCTTGATTCTCCTCATCAGTATCTTTTGATTGCGATATATTTATCGCTGTGTTAAAATTTGCGTAGCCTTTACAGGCAAATTCATATAAGGGCGGTGATCATTTTGACACAACTTTTGAACTTGCCAGTTCTCGGGATACGGAATTCGCTGATGCGTTAAGGCTTAGTACGCTGAAGGCAACAGCTAAAGTGAAGCAAGATACCATAGACCAAACAGTGACATTGTTTGTATTGGGATTTATGCGATTATCAGATATATACGAGGTGGCTCCTTGTCTCTATTTGACAATCTTCAAGCTGAAATCGGGATTAGCCACTCCTGACGAAGCTTGAATAAAGCATTTTGAACTTTTGCAGTATCTTCCGAGTAAAAAAATTGCTGACGAACCCTCTCGCATGTCACGCGGGAGGCTTAGTTTTTTTTGCAAAAACCGACAACTCGTTTATCCCTAAAACGTTACATAGCTTTATCAATTCACTTGCTTTTAATTCTCTCGTTCGCGATTTGTTATTAATGCTGTTATATAGCTGCATATAGTTCACTCCTGATAGAGCTGCTAGATCGGTTATATTTAACTTTTTTTCTTTTCTTCGCTCATTTATTATTTGAGCTATTTCTTCTCCTTTGAGTTGCATCTTGAATCTCCTCTTCAGCTCTTCGCTCCTCGAATCTAATTCGAGTTATTTCCGAAAAAAATTTGCGTCCACTCTACACCTACTATTTTTGAAAAATTCTTAGCGTCCTTTATCGTCACTAGCTCTGGATCATTCTCCATTTTCGCATAAGTTTGCACGTGAATTCCCATTTTTTCAGCAACTTGAGCCTGCGTTAAGCCAGCACCAATTCTTGCCATTTTCATATTTAATACCATTAAATACTATCCTCCTTTCGTCATTTTTATACTTCTTTTGCTACAGTCTACTCGAATTTAATTCGATTGTCAACATGTTTTTCTATTTTAATTCGATTTATTTCGATTATTTGTTGATTTATTTCGATTTAAAATCTATAATGCATATACTAGACATTAACACTATCAAGCAAATTTAAAGGATAGCAGTATGAGTATTGCAGATAACATAAAATTGATAAGAGAAAAATTTAATTTAACACAAGATGAGTTAGGTGCTATTGCAGGAGTATCTGGCGGAGCTGTATCAACTTGGGAACGAGGAACTGCCGAACCACGCATGGGGGCAGTACAACGAATTTCTGACAGATTAAATATCAGTAAAGCTGATATAGTTGGTGATTATTCTCGACCTCTTCCATCTAATATTATGGTGCCAGCTGGTCGACAAATTCCTATCCTAGGTACTATTTGTGCCGGGAATGGTATTCACTGCGAGGAGAATTTCGAGGGTTATTTCTTAGTGGATAGATCTATCAAGGCTGATTACTGTCTACGAGTTAAAGGTGACTCTATGGTCGATGCTGGTATCTATGATGGTGATGTTGCTTTCATTAGAAAAGATTTTGACTTCATTGATGGAGAAATATATGCAGTATGCTATGGTGTAGAAGAGTCAGCTTCTTTAAATAAACTATACAAAGCAGCTGATAAGATTATGCTACAGCCTTGCAATTCGGATTATGCAGCTGCATTTGTTGATGTAGATGATGTAGTAATTGTTGGTGAATGCATAGGTACCTATCATGCTAGGTAAATTATAGAGTCAATGACTCATGCTATGGCAACTCCACTCTGTGCATCTGCAGAGTGATTGCAGATATATTTATTATTATTTAATAGGAGGAACTATTATGAAAACATGGAAGTTAGTGTCAGGAATTTTATCAATCGTTCTAGCTGTATTTGTACTATTTCAGTCTATGGCAGTTGGGTTAGGCAACTCTCTATCTGAAAATGGAGAAGCAAGTGGCAGTGCTGGATTTTTAGTAGCTATTCTCTTAATTGCTGCTGGCATTACATCGATTGTAGTTAGAAAAAGCATTAAGAAGGGTGCTCACGTTGCATTAATTATCATGTATGTTTTAGCTGCGATTGTAGGCTTTACAATGGCAGGTAGTTACGAAGACCTTAAAATTTGGGCAGGATGGTGCTTGATTTGCGCTATACTTGCTGTTGTTGCAATTATTAAATCAAAGAATGTCACTGAAGAAGGTAAATAGTTATTTTAATAATAAAAATAGCCGCCCTGCGCCAACAGGAACGGCCATATCTCGTTATTATTGCGAGATACAATATCCGGGGTAAGTATATCAGCAATAGCTAATTTTTTCAATCGTCTTGATGTAATAATCATTAATTGTTAGTGAGTGTATTGGTACTTATCATGCAAGATAACTACTAGGAGGTTTATATGGAAGGCTTTGGGAACATTATTTTATACGAGTTGGAAAATCATCAGGAGACTATTTCTGTCACTTTTAAAGATGAAACCTTTTGGTTAACTCAAAAGGCTATGTCTGAATTGTTTGGAGTTGATAGAACAGTTATAACAAAGCATTTAAACAACATCTTCGACGATGAAGAGCTTGATAAAAATTCAGTATGTGCAAATTTTGCACATACTGCGGCAGATGGCAAAAATTACAATACCAACTTCTATAATCTAGATGCAATCATTGCTGTTGGATATAGAGTTAATTCAAAGCAGGCTACTCGCTTTCGCCAGTGGGCAACTGCCACGCTTAAAGAATATATTACTAAAGGTTTCGTACTGAACGACGATATGTTGAAGAACGGAAAGCCTTTCGGTAAGGATTATTTCAAAGAGCTTCTCGAAAGAGTTCGTTCTATCCGTGCCAGCGAAAGAAGGATATATCAGCAAATAACTGACATATACGCAGAATGTAGCATAGACTACGATAGGCAGTCCCCTACTACAAAAGATTTCTATGCTATGATTCAAAACAAATTCCATTATGCCATTACCGGTAAAACAGCAGCTGAAATCATATATTCAAATGCTGATCATACGAAGGAGCATATGGGACTTACTACTTGGAAAAATGCTCCGGATGGACGGATATTAAAGAAAGATGTTTCTGTTGCGAAAAATTATCTTTCTCAAGACCAAATTCGCAGACTAGAAAGGACTGTTTCAGGATACTTTGATTATATAGAAGATTTAATTGAGCGTGAAAACACGTTCACGATGGAAGAGTTCGCAACTAGCGTCAATGAGTTTCTTGCATTCCGCAAGTACGATATTCTGCACGACAAAGGAAAGATTTCAAATAAAGCAGCTATCAGTAAAGCGAACGAAGAATTTGATGTATACAACAAGAATCAGAAAATCTTTTCGGACTTTGATAAGGAAATAAAGAAGCTGAAGTGATAAAAGTGAAATAAACGATAAATCGGAAGACTGATAAATAGCTAATAAAAACCGACCGCACCTGCGGCAACAGGCACGGTCATAGAAATTGGCATCGTTTGATACACAAAGTTCCAACAAAAGTATATCAGCGATGCCTTGTTATTACAAGCAGGGCACTTTTTGTGCCTGGATTTGGGAGGCTGATATGGATTATATACGCAGGTCATTCACGTATAACGGAAAACGTTATTGTGTATATGGGAAGACTGAACGGGAAGCTATTGAAAAGCTTGTGTTGAAGAGACAAGCACTCGAGAATGACGAATTGATTAATCCGGCAAAGCGAACAGTTGCATCATGGGCTATCGAATGTGTCGAGACATACAAGGTAAGGCAAAGCCCTATTACTCGTGAAAAGTATCTGCAAAAAATGCAGTCATATGTCCTGAAAGAGATAGGAACAATGCTACTCAAGGATGTGTCACCTATCGTATGTCAACAGGTCTTAAATCTAAAGGCAGATAAATCTAAGGCCACTATAAATGACACCTATCAGATGCTGCGCTTTATTTTCAAGTATGCAAAAATCAATAAATTCATTAATAGCGATCCGACTGAGCATCTTGCAAAACCAACAGGATATTATAACCCTAGACGATCACTCACAGTTTCAGAAGAGCGACACTTCTTAAATGTGCTAGATAGCCATTACGAACCTCTTTATTTTGCGTTAATGTACTATGCCGGATGTCGACCCTCAGAAGCTTCATCTGTAGAATTCAGAGATATAGTAATACGTGAGGGTGTCAGATATTTGCATATACGCGGCACAAAGACAAAGGCTGCAGATCGATATGTTCCTATCGTAGATGGACTTGCAAAGTTTATTCCCTCTTCAACTAGTCCTTTTGAGCTACTCTGTAAAAATCGATACGGAAAGGCTTTAAATAAAGATAACAAAAGGCGAGCATGGGCGCACCTCTGCAGGTTAATGAATATTGATATGGGATGCAAGGTATATAGGAATCAATTGTTGCCCCCATACCCTCTGGCAACTGATATTTCTGCGTACTCATTACGTCACACATTTTGTACAAATTTGCAAAAGCGAGGTGTGGATATCCGAACGGCTCAATACCTTATGGGGCATGCTGATATTCAGATGACAGCCAATATCTATACGCATGTCGATTTTGAAATCATAAACCAAGCAGCAGCTTTGATGTGATACCGTGTTACTCGCTACGATAGTAGATGCTGTAGCCGTTGAAACTACTGATTATTAAACTGTACTCCTAAAGCGGGTGTCGGAGGTTCGAATCCTCTTCGGGACACCAGTTGAAAGTACTGTAATTCTAACGAGTTGCAGTGCTTTTTCTTTGTTTGGAAAGTTACGCTTATTGAAAGCAGCGTCGCTCGGTCGAAATGACTCAAGAAGAGACTTCGACCGAAGCGATTCTACTTATTCATGGCTGATAGCGCCATTGCAGCCATCGATTGTGCATATATACGTATAATTGCGCGGATATATATTTACGCGATATCCCACTGCGCAGATATTTGGTTGCGAGACTATTTAATTCCGCCCTTCATAAACGCAGTCTGGTCGTACCAAGCCGGGATAACCTTGAGCATCAAAGCTTCCGGCTCTACATCCTCAAGGTATTCCAACGACGTGATCAGCAGGTTGTTCTCAGCATATGCCCCGCCGACGATAGTGTTGATTGGCAGACATCCCCATGGATCATCTATGCTGGACTTGATCTCCAGCCTGTTGACGTATCCGGGTGTCCAAGCATCGTATGTGTAGTTACATACATTCCTGATTAGACCGGTATTAGTGAACTTGAATTTGCCATTTTCATCAGGTAGTCTGTCGAAGTGGAAGTAGTATCCGCTCCCTGCCGTCACCTTGCCCGGAACGGGCGACTGATATAACGCATGTGTCAGAGGGTGGTTGTAGCTGCCGAGCTGCATCTCTATGTTGAGGAGCTCAGCGCCGCGTCTCGACACATTGCAAGTAACCTTGTCGTTTTCGCCCTTCCTGATGTAGAACTCCGCACCCAGTTTCTTAGGTATAGCCGAATTGTCACGTCCGAGCTGAGTTGCCATCTCTGCACCGGGCCCGCCCAGCAACAGGCTGATGGGATACAGTCCGACCTGCCCCTTATATGTGCAATATACGCCGAGGATTGCCTCATAGTAGTTGTCTGCGAAGGTTGGCTCCTTGATATGACAAGCGCTGACCGTTACTACCGGAACTGCAAACGGTTCCAGTGGAGCCGGCAGAACCTTGGCAACTGCTGCCGGATCTGTCAGGTATGCCAGGTAGATTCCTTCCTGTCCGCGCATGTGCGACACCTTGGCAAAATTGCTCAGCTCATCCCCGGTCACTACGAAGCTTGGCTCGGGTTTTCTAAATAAATTCGCTCCCACTTCGTATCCCGACTTTGTCGCCGGAGCTATCGTTCCATCCTTGATGGCCGAACCTACCAGACATACAACAAGGCCTTTCTCCTCCATGGCGTCCTTGAGACTTCGGTCGGAACTATAACCGAGCGAGAGTACAACTGCATCTGCAGCGATTTTCTTCTCTTCCTTGTTATCTACGTTCTCAATTACTACACCGTCTGCAGTGATCTCCTTGAGTGTGTGCCCTAATTCCCACTCTACATCCATCTTGCCGAGTCTTGACATGACATCGAGCACGTTGTTTCTGTAGGCGTTTGCGCCCGCCTGCTTGAGCATAAAGCAACCTTACATCCCTTCTCTCCGAGAAATTCACCGACTTCGAGTCCCGTGAGTCCTGCGCCAATCATAGCAACTGATTTGCCGGCGATATCCGCCTTGCCAGTTAGCACTTCCTCTACGGTGTAAACGTTCTTGCCGTCAACTCCCGGTATGGACTTAGGGAACACCGCCCTGGAGCCCGTAGCGAGAACTACTGCATCCGGTTCCAGAGCAGCGATATTCTCCGGGCTTGCTTCCTTGCCCAGCTGAACCTCTACTCCGAGACGAGCAAAGCTATCTCTGTAGTAATCTGCGATCCACTCCATTCTCTCCTTGAGAGGTGGACGCTTAGCCAGGTTGACAGTTCCACCAAGTGATTCCTGACGATCCATAAGAGTAACCTTGACACCTCTCTTGGCTAACGTCTCAGCTGCCATCATGCCGCCGGGACCACCGCCTACGACTACAACCCTATGTCCGACAGTGTCCGGCTCAAGTTCGCCGTAACGCTTCTCATTACATGTAAGCGGATTTACGGCACACTCAAGAGGCAGTCCTTGTGCATTGAGTCCCATCAGGGTCTCGAAGCATCTCAGACAACTGATGCACTTCTTGAGCTCGCTTTCTCTGCCTTCCTGCACCTTTCTGCCCCACTCTGGGTCTGCAAGCCATGGTCTGCCCATTCCGACAAAATCAACAACCTCATCGTCCAGTAACTCCTCGGCAGCTGCAGGTTCACGGATAGCCGAAACTGCGATGACCGGAATACCTACAACATCCTTTACAGCCTTGATAAACGGCTTTCTCCAGCCCTGTGCAAAGGATATTGGTTCTATAGCCATGAGTCCGGTCTCGTACAGTGCGCAGCTGACATCGATAAAATCGATCCCCGCTGCTTCCAGGGCCTTAACTATCTTGATACCGTCTTCGATGTGGATATAGTCCTCTTCAACGCCGATTGTTGAGAGAAACTCATCGACTGAAACCCTGCAACCAAGAACATAGTCGTCGCCGCACTTCCTGCGAATGTCTTCGATAATCTCCAGGACTAGGCGCATGCGGTTATCGAAGCTGCCGCCGTACTCATCCGTTCTCATGTTGGTATATGGCGATAGGAACTGCTGCAGCAGATATCCGTGAGCACAGTGAAGCTCAACACCATCTATACCTGCCTTCTTACAGCGAAGCGCAGCATCTCCAAACTGACCTACCAGCTCATGAATTTCATCTATACCCATAGGTCGTGTCTCCTGCTTCGACACATTACACATGCGGTCGGAAGCTGAAACACAAGGCTGTCCGCCGATTAACGCTGATACACCCTCACGGCCGGGGTGATGAAGCTGGATAAAAATCTTCGATCCATACTTATGAACTGTGCCGGCGAGTTTAGCGAGTGAAGGAATATGTCTATCGCTCGTAGCTGCGAGCTGACGGAACATCCCGGCCCCGGTAGCTTCATTTACCCTGCATATCTCCGGCATAATCAGTCCACATCCACCCCTTGCTCTGGCTTCAAAATATGCGAGCATTGCCGGACCGGCTGTTCCGTCAAGCTCCGCCAGGTTAGTTCCCATTGGCGTCATGACCAAGCGGTTCTTAATATCAACATTGCCGATCCTGTCTTTTTCAAATAACCTATCATACATAATTTCACCCTCCTTAAATATTGGTGAACAAGCTCTAAACCTATGTTAATTTTATAACTAAAAATACGATAGCGCTATGTTTACGGTAACACAACCATTATTGACAATTTGTGCACTGAACACTAAAATTGAATTAATTTAATACATACCAATCCGGTTATATGCGCCAATGAGAGGACGGTGAGGATTGTGAAGTTTCAAGAAGTAATCCGCCTCATAGGCAAGAGCTCTGATATACAGGTTATTTCAGAATCAACAAGCCATGATATTGCTAACATTCGCTTGTGGGAGCAGGGTAAAAGCAAGAGCAACGGCTCCACCTTATATTTTAGTGCCGATGCACAACCGACAATCTGGCCGGATAATTTTATCATAGTCTCTGACTGCATTCCGGAGCCACTCCACGGCTCTCCGCGCAACCTTGCGGTTATACCATCTGATAATTTTGCAAAAGTCTTCAATATACTGCAGGATGCACTTACCGACAGCAGCTCAAACAAGTTCTACAATTATCTGGTCGAAGTCGCTGACGAGGTCAAGAGCACGGAGGCTCTGATAGACGTCGCTTCACAGTCTTTCAACGCATCGTTGATACTGATTGACCGTGATTTCAGGATTATCGGTTACTCCACCCAAATTCCGGTGACCGACCCGATCTGGTCGGAAAATATCAAGAAGGGTTACTGCGATTACGAATTTGTAAGCGAGGTCAAAAAGCTCAAATCCGTGCAGATGGCTGATAACAGTACCCTCCCTTTTGAAGTTACGTGTCCTTCCTCGCCATACCGCAAGCTCGCCTGCCCGGTGTACTGCAAAGACGCCTGGGTCGGCTCGCTAATTCTGATTGAAGGAGAAGGTACATACCATTGCAGCCACAAGGATATGCTGCAGACACTGAGCGGTATCGCCGGCTACTCGATAATCGCGCACTCTCCGCAGCTCCTGTACCGAACCAGCAATTACTATAACTTTCTGTACAACCTGCTCATCGGTACACCTATCGAAAATTTACCGGAGGCTTATAGAAACCTCAAGTTTGCCGATACGATACGGCTGATGTATTTCCGTGCCGACAACAACGCGGATAACTTCGTCAAGGCTTCTCATGTTATAGACCGGCTACACAAGTTGCTCCCAGACGCTCACGTGCTCTCGCAGCACAACGCAATCATAGTGGTTTCTAATGCAGCAGGGCAACCGGCGCTATCCGATTTGATTGAAGTATTTCCACCTGCTTGTGCTGTCAAGGTCGGTGTCAGCGGCAAGTTCCACGACATCCACCTGCTCCGAAAAGCCCTCAATGAAGCGCAAGACGCCCTTGAGGTCGGCTTCAGACTTCACTCGGATTACAGCGTTTTCAAATTTGAAGATTACAGCACGTACATCATGCTTGAACACCTGTCACGGACCGAGGATATTTCTCGTTACAGCAACCACGTCATCCAACAGCTGCAACGCTACGACGAAGCCAACGGGACGGAGCTGCTGCATACGCTGAGCACCTATGTCAACTGCAATTGCAGCATCAAGGAGACCGCAGCTGCGATGTTCATGCACCGCAACAGCGTCATCTACCGACTCAACAACATCCGCAAAATATGCGACGTCAATCTTGATGATCCCGACACGCAGTTCAGTATACGGTTGTCGTTCTGCATATTAAAGCTCGGCAATACAGAGTCTTAGAGTCAGTCACATGGCTGGCTCTTTTTTTAGCAGCTTTCATCGAAATTCATTATGTATTAATTTGTATTTATAATAACTCTAAAGGCTAAATCTGCGGATAATCTATATTGACAATATCGTATTACGATATTACAGTATAATTATAAGTATCGTATTACGATATTACCGCTATCATGAAGTGGAGAGCTAATTATGGCCAAGAAATCGCTGGAACCTCTAACCGAACCGATGTTCTACACACTGCTCTGTTTCCACCGCTCGGAGATGTGCGGAACCGAGATATCGAGCTACGTGAACGACCTAACTGAAGGAAGAGTCAAGCTGGGTCCGGGAACGCTGTACTCGCTCCTATCACTCTTTCAGTCAGAACATTTAATCGAGAAGCTGCCTGCCGAGGGCAGACGAATCTCCTACAGGATAACGGAGCGCGGAGAGAAGCTATATCAACAAGAAATTAACAGATTAGAAACATGCTTAAGAGATGCGCAGAGGTGAAACAATGGACGCTAAGAAAAAATACAAATTTAATCCATTCATGCTCCAGGATTTATTCTACGAGCAAATTTGGTTAGAAGACTTGGCTAAAAAGGGTCTCCTGCTTACCGAAAACGGTTCCCTTTTGTTTAAATTTGTAGTAAACGAACCAACGAACCGCAGATACCGCATTCTCCCTTATAGGCAGGGTAAGATCTCTGATGAAGAAAAGCTCCTGTATGAATCGTGCGGCTGGAAAATTATCTACGGTTCCTTATATTCTACGATTTTCTACTCAGACGATTCAGATGCTCCCGAACCTTTTTCGGATGTATTGAGCAAGAATCAGTACTATATGAATTGGCTTATCCATACCCTCATACAGTTCATTGTTGCAATATGCTTGATAGCATATATTAACCGAAGATTATTTCTGGGCTTTTTGACTCCTTCAGAAACGGTATACAGTTTGGCAGATCAGAATATGATCATCATAGTGTTGAATCTGTTAGTGATACCTTTTGTTTTTTTTGCACTTGCCACAACTATAGCAAAGTACCTGAATTTCTTTTGCAGGTTGCGAAGTGAAAAAGCTGTCACCATAAAGGGGTACAAAGGCGTCTATCGCTTCAACATCTTTTATTACACTTTAGTTTTTGCAATAGCAGTTGCATGCATAATCGTTCCCCCCGTCAGTTTTGAAAGCGACAGCTCTTCGGACAACATCAAGTATCTGAAATACCGCAACAAAGAGATGGTTCGGTACTCCGAATTTGCACCGACAGAATGGCAGGTTATTCGGGACGCCATTCTGAAACATGAGGATACAAACATCATATATTCGTTTAAGGAGACGCATAGTGCACTTATTCCTAGGATTTCGCACGAATCCTTATCTATCTCAGATGAGCCTGAAGATGAAAGAGCTGACAAAACAGATGATAAGATAGACACCAAGACCGCATCTCCAGACTCTATATCCTATGACATTTATCTGTATAAGGCTCGAAATGCCAATGTTGCAAAGCATTTCATGGCACATGACATGGTTAATCAGGTTGAAGGTTTCGGTACTACGCTTTCTAAGCGGGATAAGCGTACCATGCAGTTTAATTATAAGGGGCTGGACTACGCTGCATATTTTAAGTCTTCTGGAGAACTGCAAATGCAATTCTTATTCCTCAGAAAAGACAATAAATACGAAGCAATAATATACAGCGGGCCGGTCGATCTCAGAGCTAAGGTTGATTTATTCGCAAGTAAGCTGCTGTAGGTTCATCGCTAATTGAGATAAACAACCCCACTCTTAAGATACAATGCACCTGCAAGCGGTATCCAGCTCCAGCATTAGGTGCAAAATTATGTTTGTTCGGCATGCTTTGTTCCTTGCAAAATATGCCGATAGGGACTTCATGCACATTCACTAATCATTAATTTATCAATTTTTATTATTCTCCTAGCCCGATTCATGGTAGAATAATAAAAATTTAACATTTTAACATTTCATACAGAAAGTTGGTATTGCATGAATAGCTATAACGAAAATACGAAAGGAAGGTCACCAAGGCTTCCTAAGCTGTGGGAATCAATTCTGACGTTTGTCCTGTTGATTGCAGTGATGGCAGTTGGAATTATCGTCTTTGAGACTGATCCGCATGTACCCATGTTCATCGGCGTAATTTCGGCCGCTGTCATGGCTTTAATATTGGGCTACAAGTGGGAGCAAATCGAACAATTCATGGTAACGGGTATATCGAGGGCCATGCCTTCCATCATGATATTAATCGTAATCGGTATCCTTATCGGAGTGTGGATTGTCGCCGGTGTAGTTCCTACGATGATTTACTTTGGACTCAAGCTGCTCTCCCCGAGCATCTTTCTTGTCGCGGCTCTCCTCATTTGCTCCATAACATCACTCGCAACCGGAACATCATGGGGTACTATGGGGACCATGGGACTGGCTCTAATCGGAATAGCTCACGGACTCGGCATCCCTGCCGCTGCCGCCGCCGGCGCTGTCATATCCGGAGCTTATTTTGGAGACAAGATGTCACCATTATCTGACACAACCAATTTAGCCCCTGCGATGAGCGGTACAAATGTATTCTCACACATTCGCTTTATGATGCTGCCTACGACTATAACGTATGGTATTTGTCTTATATTCTTCGCAGTTCTGAGCTTTAGATATTCTCAAGGGCTGGGAAATGCTTCAATTTCATCAGTCGAAATGATAAGCAACGGGTTGAAAAACAATTTTAATGTAAATCCACTTCTTCTCCTTCCGCCTATAATTGTAATTATAGCAGTTATCAAGAAAATTCCGGCGTTACCGGGCATTGTCCTCGGAATACTGTCAGGTGCTGTTCTCGGAATGATCTTACAGCGAGGCGACTGTACACTCGGCGATATTCTTAATTGCGGAATGAACGGATTTACAAGCGAAACCGGAGTAGCATCAATTGACAAGCTTCTGTCGACCGGCGGAATCAAGAACATGCTCTTTTCCGTTTCACTCACTATTATTTCTATGATGTTCGGCGGAATAATGGAGGAGACGCATCAGCTCGATGTCATAGTAGATAAAGTGCTGAATCTGGTAAAGAGTGATGGCGGACTTGTAGCTTTGACTGAGGCCACCTGCCTTGCGAGTAACGCTACAATGCCGGAGCAGTACATTTCAATCGTTGTTCCCGGACGAATGTATGCAAAATCCTATGAAGAAAGAGGTTTGAGTCCGACGACTCTAAGCAACGCGCTTGAGAATTCGGGAACAGTGACATCCGCACTGGTGCCTTGGAATACCTGTGGAGCATTTATCAAAACAACACTTCAGATAAGCACCGTCCAATACCTGCCTTTCGCAATATTTAACTACCTGATGCCTATTGTCAATATAGCTCTTGCCTATGCAGGTATTACAGTTGCAGATTCGAATGGCAAGAGAAAGCGCAGCTTTCGCAAGTCATAAACCTCCGAACAGGATTTATTGATTTAATCTCAGGGCAGCTTCTGCTAAGGTAAATTACAAATAAATTGTCCGGCTAATTGTAAACTGATTAAACATCATACTCACTGATTTTAATGACTATGGCGTTTTTAATACAATTAATATTCTTGAAAGTCGGAAATTTTAACAGCTGCCGCATTTCACTTAATGCGGCAGCTTCATACAATGGAACTTCAGTTCATATTCATCATAGAATATCAGTATTCATTTCCTTCGTGAAGAAGCTTATAGCCATCTTCATCGTGCAGATACAAGCCTTCAAGATCTTCCGGCTGTTCTGCTATAAGCTCTGCAATATTATCTAATTCAAACATGACGCATATTCCGCACGATGCGCTCAAGGCGCGCGGAACAGGCATCAGTTCCGCCTTGGAATCTATACTTTTTTGCATCTTATGGAATGTCTGAGCGCCATAGTGAGTGTAAAAAGTAGCTATATACATTACTTTAGAGTGATAAGATAATCACCTTCCGGCGTCTCTACATATTCCATAGTTAGATTATTGTTAGCTGCAAATCTCGAGATATTTTTGACCGGAGTCATATTATCTACCAGGATTTCTACCGGAGTTCCTTCCTTTACGGCATTTTGAGCCATGATTACAGGTTCCGGGCACGAATAGCCTCTTGCATCTACCTTAGTCATCCTACGCCTCCTTAACTTTTCTGACATTCATCAGACCTATGATAACAGTTACGATAATACCGAAAATAACAGCAATCTTGCCATTTGGAGTAGGTCCCAGCGGCGAAGAAGCTAGAGCGAAATTGTGGCAGAAAGCTGCACCGACAATCATTCCGAGCACTGCAACGCCTGAGTCTGCATTTCCGGTACCTGAAAGTACGACCTGACGAAGAGGGCAGCCGCCGAGCAGGCAGGAACCCAGCCCCACGAGCACCATGCCGAGGAAGTTCCAAAGAGCATCATTAAACGCGATAGGCTGCTTGTCGAAGCCTGCGTGGAAATTGCCAAGAATAAGATTTCCAACGATTGCTGCTACGAAGATTGCGATAAACCCGGACAGTAGATAAAAATCCTTGAACAGGATCGCATCACGAAATCCTCCTACCATGCACAGTCTCGTGCGCTGTGCGAGGACTCCGACTACAAGCCCTGCAACCAAAGAGATTGCGAGCGGAGCACGCATAGCACCCGGTCCCAGCTTGCTGAACACCAGAAGTGCCGGAAATGCGCATAGAATAACCAGCAAAACAACCGTGATTGCGGGCATAGCAGCACCTTCTGCGATTCCGAGCGGAACGGATTTCTTGAGGGTAAAGCCTTTCCTTAAGAACAGGATTCCTCCAACGATTCCTACTACGAATCCGATTAAACCAATTATTGCGTTCCAGTCGCCACCCGCGATTCTGAGAATCATTCTGAGCGGGCAACCCAGGAACATCAGTGCACCAACCATAACAAAGAATGAAAGCACAAATCTTGTCATCGGTGATGAGCCACCACGAACCTTAAATTCTTTACTGCCGAGCGACATTGCAAATGCACCGAGAATAAGTCCGATAATTTCCGGACGAGCATACTGCACAACAGGAGCGCTATGAAGCTTGAGTGCACCCGCTGTGTCACGCAAGAAGCAGGCAATACAAAAGCCCATGTTTGCAGGGTTGCCGTACTTAACGAGAAGTATTGCAGCCGCACCGACAATGAGCCCTGTAATGATAATCAGAGTACTTTTTTCCTTTTTCATTGTTTCCTCCTTGTTTTAAATATATCGATTGATCATATCGAGTATATCAAACAAGGATTTTGTATAAAAATTAGTAATTTTTATATTGCGAGGCAAGTATCAATATTTTCAATAACAATTTATTTTAATCGAGCTTTAGAAAATATTTGTCGCAAATCAGCATCCTCAATTCTCGTAAATCCTCTTCATCACAGCCTTGTACTTCTCGACCCTGTCACAGACCTCTGCCGCCGGATGTTGAATACGGCTGATATCCATGTTGCGCGCCGGCCGGTAAGCTTGCCAGTTGAATAATCGATGAGGAATACACTGCTTTCTCAACCACCATCCGTTATTTTATGCGTCTACTGACACAATAATCTTTCCGTTTACCTTTCCGCTGTCAAGAGCTATGCAGGCAGCCCCGATGTTTTCAAAATCATATGTCGCTCCGATCAGAGGTCTCAGCTGATGCGCGTCCATAAAATTAAAAATATCCTGCATGATCTGCACCGTTGACCTTCCCTTGAAGGCTTCCCTCATCCGGAATACACTCATCACATCCGGCCTTCTTTAACCGCTGAATCTTTGCTTCTCTGTGTGTCGTTCCGACAACCTTGCAGCCTAAAGCCTTTGCAAGCTGAATCGCAACATATCCGAGTGAGCAGGTCGCTCCGCGCACCAGCAGCTTATCCTCTTTTGTCAGGCGCAGACACTGAAACAGCGAGCCCCATGCCGTAAAATATGTCTCCGGAATTGCAGCCATTTCCTCCCACGAAAGTGCCGACTCTACCGGGAACACATGATGAATGGGAAGAAGGGCATACTCAGTATAGCTGCCGTTAAAACTCCTGCCCATACCTCCCATAAGGGCTACGACCTTCTGTCCCGTACTCCATCCGCTATCGGATTCACATGCAATTTCTCCGACACACTCAATACCGGGGACAATTGGCTTCCGGATGTAGTTGTTCAGGATTTCAAACTCGCGGAGAATCTCCTCGGAATGATTCATACCGAAGGCTTTCACCTCGCTATCGCTCGGTAAATCCGCTGCTAAAGCAGATACAATACAAACGCCTGCAAGTCGCTGAATATAAGCAGTTTGCAGGCGTTTATCATTGGAGCTACTGGCGAGAATCGAACTCGCAACCACTTCATTACGAGTGAAGTGCTCTACCATTGAGCCACAGTAGCATCTAAAAGTTGCCAGTAAAGTATATAATAAAATCAAGGATTTATCAACGCCGCATTTTCATTATCATTTTGTTCCATGCTATAATAATCTCGGCAATAATCTCGGTGACTGCATAAGAGCAAAGGTTTAGAAAACGTAAAATTACAGCATTTGATATTTATTGCACATGTGCAATGTATGGCACATGTACGTGATACACCGGGACGACACAGAGCACACGCTGCACAGTACTCGTGTTCACCGGAAATTGTCCATTACGTGTTATGAATCACACGACAAACGATAAACGATGAGGAAACAAATGACCGAAATAGAGGCTGCACAGGTAATAGAAGATAAGAAGGTTTGCATAATTTACACCGGCGGGACAATTGGAATGTCTCGTACTGACAGCGGCTACGCGCCGGTCGCGGGGCACCTGCAGCAGGAGCTTGACCGCATCGATGACCTGCGCTCTACCGGCATGCCGCAGTATGAATTGGTCGAATTCACGCCACTGCTCGACTCGTCCAACATCACGTATGTACAGTGGAATATGATTGCTGAATCTATTGCGTCACGCTACGATGATTACGACGGCTTTGTTGTACTGCACGGCACTGATACCATGGCGTACAGTGCTTCTGCGCTTTCATTTATGTTCGAGAATCTCAACAAGCCGGTTATTTTTACAGGATCTCAGATTCCGCTCTGCGAGCTGAGAAGCGATGGTAAGGATAACCTGATTACTTCGATTCTGATTGCCGTTTCCGACAAAATCAACGAGGTGGCGCTATACTTTGGCCATAGGTTGTTGCGTGGAAATCGTTCCATGAAAGCGTCCGCAGACGGCCTGATTGCGTTCTCATCGCCAAATTATCCACCGCTCGCAGAAGCCGGTATCGATATCAACTACAATGCTCCTCGTCTCATGCCTAAGCCACGCGGCGAGCTGCTCGTGCAATCAATCAAGCCAGCCAAGGTAGGAGTCATCAAGCTGTTCCCGGGCATCCGGTTCGAGCTATTTGCGCCAATTGTGACGCACGAGCTCGATGCGCTGGTGCTTGAAACATTCGGAACAGGCAATATTCCTAATTATGACGAAGCTCTTCCGCCGCTGATTGCCCGTGCCATCTCAAACGGCACAGCAGTCGTGGTCTGCACGCAGTGCGCGCAGGGAACGGTCCGGCTCGGCGCATACGAAACGAGCTCTGAACTGGCGAACGCAGGAGCCGTATCGGGTTCCAACATGACAACCGAGGCTACAGTAGCCAAGCTGTATTACCTGTTCAGCCTCGGGCTGGAGCGCAGCGAAGTCAGCAAGCTCATCGAGACTGACCTCAGAGGAGAACTTGATCACTGACGGCGGTGCTCCTGTCTGCAAATGCATACCCTGAACTGCGTTCTTATCTTGCAAATTCAGGTTACACTATTCGCACATTCCGCAGTAGTACATGCTGATGATAATCAGGCATTACAAAATTCAGGTTACACTATTCGCACATTCCCCGAACTCAACACAGTATCGCATATCATCACAAATCGCCCGGATGTGCTGATATGCAAGCTGTTTAATTCATACCCGCTCGAAGACATCGGATCAATAATCGAAATTACTGAATAGGACGTAATTTTTTATATATAAGGCATATCATGAAACAACACGCTATCATTCCAATATTTATACCACATCTCGGGTGTCCCAACGATTGTGTTTTTTGCAATCAACGCAAGATAACGGCTCACACCGGAGCGCCCACTACGAACGAGGTACGAAAAACAATAGATACTTGGCTGGCAACCCTCGGAGAAGTTCCGACGATTGAAGTCGCTTTTTACGGCGGAAGTTTTACAGGCCTCGATATGGACGAGCAGAGTTCATACTTAGCTGTTGCCAAGGAATACAAGCATACCGGCAGGATTGACAAAATTCACATGTCAACCAGGCCTGATTATATCGACCACGAGATTTTGGATAATCTCAGGGCTTACTCCGTGGACACAATCGAGCTGGGCGTGCAATCGTTCGATGATGAGGTGCTGCGCAAATCCAATCGCGGTCACAGCGCAGCCATCGTATATGCAGCAGTCGAACTGATAAAAGAGTATGGCTTCGAGCTGGGGATTCAGCTGATGATAGGCTTACCGGGGGATTCGCCGGAGTCGTGCGTCTATTCGGCGGAAGAAACAGTCAAGCTCGCACCGTCGCTCGCCAGACTCTATCCTACTATCGTCATCGATGACACCGAGCTGCTTGAGATGTATAAGCGCGGCGAATACGAGCCTCTCAGCCGCGAGGAGGCTGTGACTCGCACTGCTGCTATGTACAGGATTCTCGATGATGCCGGAATCACGATTATGCGCGTTGGACTAAAGAGCACGGATATAATCGGTGAAGGTGGAGCTATCAACGGCGGTACATATCACCCGGCCTTCCGCCAGCTTGTCGAGGGACGCATCGCTCGCGACAGGATTGAGCCTGAACTCGCCGCAATCTCAAGAGCAGCTGAATCTATTCCTGCATATTCAGCTGCATCCAATTCATCAACCGAACCTCTCCTGTCAGATTCTACAGCTACCGTTCATGCGAATACATGTGTCCCTGCTCGTACCAAGGTGGATATCTTCTCGTCGCCGACCTGGTACTCGAATGCGGTCGGCAATAAGGGAGAGAACAAGAAGTATTTCGACTCCAAATTCCCGGAATTGAACATCAAATTCCGGATAGATGAACAGCTGGCCCCCGGTAAGTTCAGAGTCCGGCTTAAGAAATAGCTATGATACTCGGTTATCCGCCGGCCCTGAGCTTATTTGAGCTTAGGCCGGTGTATTTTATTCGGCCTGCCTATTCCGCTTAACTGCGGTTTTCTCCTGCTTATTCGACTGGGCTATTCGTGCTTATCCGACAGCGCAACGACCTTGCACTTCTCGTCGAGGACTGCCTCCGTCGCGGCGATGTCCTTAAGTCTGCAGAGTATCTCGAGATCGTCACCCCCATTTATAATAGTCGAGCCGTGCGGGATGATCTCCTTACCGTCTCGCATTACAGATACAATCAGGCTGCCCTCCGGCAGACCCATGTCCATAACAGCACGCCCGTCCATGTGCGATCCGTAATGGACACTCGAATCGATTACGACCTTGCGCTCGCGGATTGAGATGCGCTTCTTAATATATTTCTTGTCTTCTTTGTTATACACATCTGTCAAATACTCATGATCCGGCATTATATCTCCACTTTCCGACTTCACGCGCTGTCTGCGGTGCATGAGCTGGTCGTACACAGGCTCTCCGCCGAGCAAATCAGCCACAACGTAGGCAACAAGCGAGGTTGCAACCAGAGATAGCAGAGTCATGAAGTTGCCCGTCATCTCAGTGATGAGAATTACTCCCGTAATCGGAGCACGCACTATCGCTGAGAAATATCCCGCCATCGCAATTATGACGAAGCCCTTGATGTAATACTCCTCTACGCCAAATACATTGCTCAAAAAAGTCGAATACAGTCCTCCTGTGATTGCTCCGATGACCAGCAGCGGGAGAAAGATGCCGCCCGGGGTGCCGGTACCGAAGCTGCCGGTCGAGAAGAAAAATTTTGCGCCGAGCAGGATGGCGAGCGCTCCCAGCGCAAATTCCCCTGAGCTTATAGCCTCTACGAGGTCGTTGCCGCTGCCGAGAACTGCCGGGTAGATGAACATCATCAGAAAAGATACCATCATCATAATGCCTATGCTGATGAAGCTGCTGTGAAATCTCCCAAATAAGTCCTGCATCTTATCCAACGTCTTGTTGTAGATGACTCCAAATACGCCGAGTATCACACCGAGCAGGATTACCGCCCAGTAGAGGCGCAACGGGATCCTGTGATCTACGTTGAAGTTGAATACCGGCTGCAAGCCGATGATATTGACCGCCACATAGTCGGCCGCCGCGCTGGCTGCCATGGTGGATATGAGGACCTCTGCCGAGAAATTCTTGTGCAGCTCCTCTAGAGCAAACAGCACTCCGGCCAGCGGAGCTCCGAACGCGGCGGCTAGTCCCGCGCCGGCGCCACAGCTCATCAGCAAGCGTTCCTCAGTCAGCAGTGCATTTTTCCGGCGCGCGAAGCCCTTGCCGATCATACCGCCCAGCTGAATGCTCGGGCCCTCTCTACCGAGAGCCAAGCCGCCGCCGATAGCCAGAATGCATCCCGCAAACTTGGCGAGCAGCACCTTGCGCCAGTTCTGATCCTCCAGCCCCTTCAGCTCGCCCTCAATCTGCGGGATGCCGGATCCCGAAATATCCGGTTCAAAGCGGAGTAGCCAATTGAGAATCCAAGCTAGCAGAATCAATGCCAGCATGATAGCAAATGCGTAGATAGGTCTGACCTTGACCAGCTGAACAGCCAACCCGCGGACGTGGTCGGCTTTGACCAGCAGCAGTCGGAAAGCCGCAATAACCAGACCGACAAGGATGCCGACCACCACCCCCTCCAGGATGAGCTTGTATTTGAATTTCTGCTTCTGCTTAATATTGCGAACTACGTAGCTCTTGTCTTTATTGCGCTTGGCCGTCATGCCTGTTCCTTTCGTTTTTATCAATTATTATGTTAATCATCAGTGCAGATTGGTGAAATGCGAGCCGCGTCGCCAGCTCCCCCTCTCGGTGGTGCAGCCAATAGCTACGCGAGCAGCTTTCTCTTCAGCCTGCAACAGGAGCCACACCGGTGACCTGAGCTTCGGGCTACAATAAGGCTGTACCGGCAGCTCGAGGAGCTGCAATCAAGGCTGCGCCGGCAATCTGCCGCTGCGGATCTGCCTGCCGCGCTTCTTGCACTCTATGCTAATATCCCAAAAGGCAGCAGTCCCCTGCGGAACTGCTGCCTCACTATTTCTCCAAAACAATCACTTGGAATAGAGATCGCTGGTCGAGAACTCAGGATTTGAAGTCATGTCGATTCCGAGCGACTTCAGAGTCTGCTCATCTCTCTGGCTCAGGATCGCAGTGCTGTGAGCCCTGCATCCGCGCAGGCTGGGGAGCTTTTTGAGCGCAAGCTCAGCAGTCGGATTAGTCATTGTGGACATAGTTAAGGCCATGATTATTTCCTCGCAGCTAAGACATGACTTGTCACCGAAGAAGTCGACATTCATCTTCTGCAGACGTTCCAGTACCTGTGATGAGATAACCGGAATGTTATCGGATAAACCTGCAAGAGTCTTCACTGCATTCAGAATCATAGCTGCGGACGCTGCCATCCTATGTGAGCTTCTGCCTGTAACGATTTTACCGTCAGGGAGCTCGATTGCTGCCACGATTACATTATCGTAGCGTTCACTCTCGGCGCGCTTCTTCTCCGCATAATCCTCCGCAGGTGCCACAACCTTGCGGTCGTAACGAGTCGCGTCAACCTCCTCCATGAGCAGCTTTGTGCGTTCAAGCACAGATTCGTCAATCTTGCCCTTCTTATATGAAACTTCTGCAAGAAGGTACCTTCTGATGATTTCCTGCTTGGCAGCCTCACGGCACACATCATCGTCGACGATGCCGAAACCGGCGCGATTTACACCCATGTCGGTAGGTGACTGATACACGTCTACATCTCCTGTAATCTTGTCCAGGATTCTCTTCAGTACGGGGAAAGCCTCAATATCTCTGTTATAGTTAACAGCGGTCTTGCCATAAGCCTCCAGATGGAACGGATCGATCATATTTACATCCTTGAGATCTGCAGTTGCTGCCTCGTAAGCGATATTAACCGGATGCTTGAGTGGCAGACTCCAGATTGGGAAAGTCTCGAACTTAGCATATCTGGCCTTTGTGCCACGCCTGTATTCATGGTATACCTGCGACAGCGAGGTTGCCAGCTTGCCTGAACCGCCTCCGGGGCCGGTAACGACGATGAGCGGCTTGGTTACCTCGATATATGGATTTGCTCCGTATCCCTCATCGCTGACGATCGTATCCACATCCGTCGGATATCCCTTTGTAAAGTAGTGCTTATAAGTGCGAATTCCACGGCGCTCAAGCTTGTTGATAAACATGTTGACCGATGGATTGTTCTCGTATCTGGTAACTACGACCGAATTGATTCCCAGATCATAGCTGCGGAAAGCGTCAATGAGTCTCAGCACCTCAAGGTCGTACGTGATGCCAAAATCCTGTCTCGTCTTGCTTGAGATGATGTCTCCTGCGTAGATGCAGAGGATAATCTCCGTTTGATCTTTCATGCGGTTCAGCAGCTTGATCTTGGCGTTCTCGTCAAACCCTGGCAGCACTCTCATCGCATGCTTGTCCTGCACAAGCTTGCCCCCAAACTCCAGATACAGTCGTCCGTTGCCGTCCTCAATTCTCTTGAGGATGTATTTCGATTGCTCCTCGATATACTTTTCCGCACTAAAACCGACACTTTCCATTTTATTTTTAATCCTTTCTACATATCCATGAACTGTCAAAAAACAATCCGCAATTCCACCTTCTTATCTCCGGTCTCTAGCTCGGTTTAACCTCAATTTCAAGCTTGTTCCTGACGTTGATGAACGGCTCCATCTTGATCTTATAATCCGCAAAGATTTTGCCATATCCCTCATCGTCCAACGAAGTTTCAATCTTATTTGTATAAATCTCCATCTCGAGGTTTCCGGCCGGGATCACGTATTTAGTGATATTTAGGATTCCTTCTTCCAGCTGCATGTCCATCATGCCGGAGTCCTCATCCTTGCCGTATCTCCTGATACGAAGCTTATCGTTTCCTTCGAGTTTAATAATAGTCTTGGTATTCTGAAGTCCCGCATCCTCGGTTTCGTCATATGCTATGTACATAGTCCTGCCCTTGTTGTACAGGAAACCTTCTGTCGTCAACTCGATGTTATCCTCCAGGTTAAGCTCTCTTGTAAAGGTCTCCCCCTTCGGTTCGAGGCTTTCCGAGTATTGGTTGTTCGAAATTACCAGATTTACGCTTTTTTTACCCGTCATTAATTCCTCTCTTACGCTTCGGCAGCGACCGATGCAGCGATTTCCTTCGCCAGCTGTGCGACTGCTTCGGCAGACTCATCCTTAACGGATGACCTGATTGTAACGATATCCCCTATAAATTCTATGTTCTTAAGCCCCTCAAAGAATTCTTTAATCAGCTTGCCGCACGTAGGATTCCATGAGCCGTTCTCGATGATACCGACCTTCTTGTTGCATACACCCATCGATTTCATCTCAGTCAACGCCTCCTCCATCTTGACAAAGATGCCGTTGTTATAGGTCGTACAAGCGATAACGATGTGGCTATATCTAAACGCCTGTGGCAGCACATCCATCGGATCCCAATGTGATACATCCATCAGTTTCATGCGCGTAACGCCGCCCTCAGCGAGCTCGCAAGCGAGAATCTCAGCCGCATTCTTGGTGTTGCCGTAAGGAGACGCGTAGAGAATCAGAACACCGTTCTCCTCCGATTCATAACGCGCCCATGTCAGGTAAGCGTTGATATACTTCTCAAAATCCTTGCGGATGATAAATCCGTGCAATGGGCAAATCCTCCGGATGTCGAGACCTCCCACCTTGCCGAGCAGCTTCTCCGTAAAGCTGCCGTATTTGCCGACGATAGTCGTGTAGTATTTGCGAGCGGATGGTAACCACTCCAGCTCAAAGTCATAGGCATCTGCAAAAATGTTGCCGTCGTGAGCTCCAAATATTCCGAAGGCGTCCGCCGAGAACAGCGAGCCTGTCGTCTTCTCGAATGTCACCATAACCTCCGGCCAGTGAACCATAGGAGCCATATAGAATGATAAGGTGTGTGCACCCGTACAAAGCTCATCGCCTTCCTTAATCTCTATGAAAAATTTGTCAACATCCCATGTCACATACTGCTTAACCATCTGCTTGGTCTTCTTGCTGCCGACAACCTTGGCCTCAGGATGCCTCATAATCAGATCCTCAAGCGAAGCACTGTGATCAGGCTCTACGTGATTGACAATCACATAGTCGAGAGGTCTGCCCTTCAGCATATAGTCAACATTCTCATAGAAAACCTTTGCTACCGACATATCAACTGTGTCGAGCACTACGGTCTTCTCATCATCTATAAAATATGAATTGTACGCCATCCCATCTTTCATAGGGATTGCTCCCTCGAAGACAGACATCTTACGCTCATTGCCGCCAATCCACCAAATACCGTCCGTAACCTTGTAAGCGCAATGCATTTCGTACCCTCCTACTATCTAAACTTAAATGCACATAATGCATCAATCATATGGGTAGATTATACTACTTTGTTAAGCGTTTCATCAACTTATAAAGTCTTCAACCGCTTTATATCTCATGGATTTATCACTGTTTTTATCCGCCGGAAAATTCAATGCTTTTAAACTCTCACATAAAAAACATATTTTACCACTATTAACTCGCAATTTACACTATATAATAACTACGAAATGAAATTTTTTGAGGAGAAAGCTTATGAACGAAATGGATCAAAACACTCCAAGAGAGAATAGCAATACGCTCCCTCGAGAAAGCGATCCTACAATAGAATCCTCCATGAAGGAGCCACAGCAGGAATACTGGCAAGATTACGACTCTGTCTATGACGTTGCCAACACCCGACTGCCCGAAGAATCGGAGGTCAAGAAGGAATGGGGCAGCTATGCACCGGACGATGCGACAAATTTCATGTCGAGAGATGACTCATCCGATGGAGATACCTACAGCGCGGCACATGAAACAGCTTTTGATGGCCAAAAGTCCGGCGCGGCCGAATACTCTGAGACCGCAGCACCTGAACCTAATTTTGTGCTGGTTGATGAAAACAGCGGGCTTCCTGCCATGAGCAGGCACAGGCGATATTCGCAGCCCGACACCAGCGTTAATGCAGATGCAACTGCAGCCAACAATTCCGGCGATGCTATGTATACAAGGATGCATAGTGCGGGGGGCGAACCCCCGGAGCCTGATTATGGAAATTATACAGGGGCAGAGTCTGAGCCATATCACGAAAAACACGCCGCTAAGGAGCAGGGAGTTTATCACAGCTGGAACGGATTTCAAGCCTCTGCGAGCGGCACGACGAATGGCACGTCAGCTGCGAATGCAGGAGCGTACCCCGGATTTGCTCCGGGGCAGAGCACCGGAAACGGTGCCAATGCGCATAGCTATGTAACCAAGCGATTCTTTGTGCTGATCCTGATCGTCGCGATGGTGCTTACAGCGGCACTAAGTTCGACAATTGCGTTGTATTTTGCCAACAGAGGACCAAGCTATAAGAACCTTTCGAGCTCATCGCTACAGAGCGCTACCGGCAGCAAGCTGACCATCGGCGAGATAGCCAACAAGAACGCAGACTCGGTAGTCGAGATCAACACGACTGTCGGCAGCACGGGACAAGGCGCCGGCAGCGGAGTAATCGTCAAGGAGAATGGCTACATTGTGACCAATTATCACGTTATCGACGGGGCGACAACAATTGCTGTAAGACTTCACAACGGCAAGAGCTACTCGGCCAATGTCGTGGGCTACGATGCTCAGACTGACATCGCCGTCCTCAAAATTAATGCCTCCGGTCTCAACGCGGTTACACTCGGCAGGAGCAGCAAGCTTGCCGTCGGCAGCTTAGGGGTTGTGATAGGAAATCCGCTCGGAAAGCTGGGGGGAACAGTCACGTCAGGAATCATCAGTTCTAAGGATAGAAAGATTGAACTTGAGGGAAGGACTCGCACCTTGATTCAAACTGACGCTTCAATAAATGAGGGTAATTCCGGAGGAGCCTTATTTAACGGCAGTGGCGAGCTTGTTGGAATAGTCGTGGCTAAGGGCTCCGGTGCCGGTGTAGAAGGCCTTGGATTTGCAATCCCGATTGATTCAATAGCATCTTCAATTGATGACATCATTGAACATGGCACCGTAAAGGGTAAGCCGATGGCCGGGATCTCCATCTACGATGCTCCCGTTGAAAACAAAGAAATCGGCAAATCGTCCAAAGCCGTAATTATCGCCGAGGTTAAGGGGCAAAATGCAAAGGATGCAGGTCTAAAGAAGGGCGATCAGGTAGTGTCCATCAATAATGACAATGTATCAACTTCAGAGGAGTTGATTTCTGCAATACAAGGACATCGCATAGGTGATACTGTCAAGCTGGGAATAATACGTGACGGCAACAAGCTTTCAGTTTCCCTTAAACTGCAGAGCTCGGTGGATATCAAATAAAACTTACTTTTCTCGTTATTAATGCTATAACTGACACCGGATTGTCAGGCCGGATTATCAAGAGGAATTAAGCAAGACCCCCATTCACGGACTTGGTGCTCCGGAATGGGGGTCTTGTTCAGTACAAGCTATCGTCTCTTATACCCTGTAATCATCGTCATCGCAAAGCAGGCAACCGTGGCCCAAGCGAAGAATCTATGCTTTTTCATAGTCTACCTCCATAATTTTCTTTCCAAATTTTGAAGTGCTTTTCAAAGTTCTTTTTGTTGTACCGTCAAGTGCACCTTTTCATAGCAATATATTTTAAAATCCTTCTTGGCTATTTACCGGATTGCTATGAGAAGTCAAATCGTTTTAAGTTACTTAATCTCCTCTTCAACTTCATCAAGCAGCGATGTTGTACTATACAGTCCGCTTAAAATAGTAGAGCCATTGTGAAACAGTGCTGACGACGCAGGCGTCAATATGCCGGAAACTCCCAACCCGATCAGAGCTGCATTGAATGCAACGATGAATCGATAATTGTTGTCGATTCTGTTCATCAGCTGCATGCTGAGCTTACGAAGGAGGACAATCCTGTGAAGGTCATCCGACGATATGGTGATGTCGGAAATCTCACGGGCGATAGCAGCTCCCTCATTTACAGCAATTCCCACATCAGCCTCTGCCAGAGCCGGCGCATCGTTAACCCCATCTCCAATCATCATGACCTTACGACCGGCTGTGTGTTCAGCCTTTATGAATGCCAGCTTATCCTCCGGAAGCACCCCCGAACGATATTCCGTCAGATCAAGCTTCTCTGCCACCGCGGCAGCTGTTCTCTCATTGTCGCCGGTTAACATACACACCTTGGATACCCCTAAATCGTAGAGCTCCTTAATTACATCTGCAGCCTCATCCCGCAGCGGGTCAAATATACAAATTACCGCCTGTAGAACCCCGTCAATTGCCATGTAGAGATGAGAGTATGCCGTTGGCAAGCTATCCAGTTTATTCTCTTCCCCCTCGGGGACAGTGCATTTCATGTCCTCAAACACGAAGTGGTAGCTGCCGATTATTGCGTTGCTCCCGTTGATAGTGCTGGCGATTCCGTGTGCAACTACGTACTCAACCTTGGAGTGCATCTCCTCATGCGATATGTTGCGATTCCTGGCTTCAGCAACTACTGCATTTGCAACCGAATGAGGGTAATGTTCCTCCAGACAAGCCGCTATGCGCAGACTCTCAGTCTGATCAGCGTCGCCAAACGTAACTATATCTACTACAGAAGGTGTTGCGTGCGTCAGAGTTCCTGTCTTGTCAAATATAATTGTATCTGCAATTGCTGCCGCTTCGAGGAACTTACCGCCTTTGACGGCTATATCGTACTTGCTCGATTCCTTGATTGCCGAAAGCATCGATAGCGGCATCGACAAATTGAGCGCGCACGAGAAATCCACCATCAGGAAGGACAGTGCTCTGGTCGCATTACCGGTCAGCAGATATGTTATAACTGTTCCCGCTAATGAATACGGGACCAGCCTGTCTGCGAGGTGGAATGCGCGCTCTTCAGTCTCTGATTTGAGCTTCTCCGACTCCTCGATAATCTTGACGATCTGGTCATACTTGCCGGTCCCGGCTGATTGCGCAACCTCTATCACGCAGTTTCCATCTTCGACAACAGTTCCGGCATACACATAGCCACCCCGCTCCTTGTGAACCGGAATCGACTCGCCGGTCATAGTTGACTGATTGACCGATATTGAACCCTCAATTACCTTGCCGTCCAGCGGAATCACGTTAGATGTGCGTACGACAATCCTGTCACCGGGCTTAACCTCCTTTACGTCGATAAGCACATCGACATCCTCAGTCCGCTTCCAGACCTTCGTGATGTTGAGCGACATCGCGCTCGCCAGGTCAGTGACCGACTTGCGGCGAGTCCACTCACCCAATGTATCTCCGACATTAAGCAGGAACATTACAGACGAAGCTGTCCTGAAATCCTCCCTGAGCATCGACACTGTAATCGCCGTCGCATCGAGTGTCGCAACCTCAAGCTTGCCCTTGGATAGAGACTTGACACCCTTCTTGATGAACTTGAAGCTCTTGGCAATCGTGATTCCACGGCGCAGCCATGGAGGTAAGAACAGCTTGCTCGCATATCTGAGCACAATCATCTTCATCATCTGCTCTTGATACTCGTGGTCGAGCTCCCTGCTTGTATGCTCAGGGACCAACGCTATCGCCTCTTCATCGGTATATGAAAAATCCCTGAGCGCCGAGAGCAACGCTTTTCGTCCGGCTGTGCCACCTCTGTATCTGATAGATGCATCCCCTGTTCTGTCGTGAATCGTAGCGTGTGTGACAAACGGCTTATTTTTTAGATAATACTCCAGAATATCTGCCTGTTCCATTGTCATCTTGTAACGGGGCAGATGGATGCGTATCCTGGAGCTTGATTCGTGAAGTATTACGAAGCGCATTACTCTGCGTCCTTAGCTTCTTCCTCTGCAGTCTGATCCCCGGTTGCATCCGCGTCTGCATCGTATGCTTCGACGATTGCTCTGGCATTCTCAACCATCATCATTTCGTCTTCAGCGTAGCGAACTGCATTCATATCCATTGCATCTTCATAGATATCCTCGCAGTTCTCTCTCAACGTTGTCGTTGTCTCCATCAGAGAATCCTTGCCACGCAGAACTGCCGCGGTGCAGTGTGTGTATACCTTCTTGGCATCCTTACTTGTAAGGATAACTTTGCCTACGGTTCCAACCAGGAAGCCTGCCGCTACGCAGCCAAAGCATTTACCGTTGATCTTACCTAAAAATTTCATATGTAACCTCCTCATTCCTGATACTCTAATATAATAATATCTTGAATTATTTCATAATATATCATCGATAAAAAACGCTAGTCAACATTAACTTTAGTTGCGGTTACCTAACTTTTCAACGCTTTTGGGACTTTTGCCGCTTTTCCGTCATACTATACATAAAAAACGCCGGCAATCATAAGCAAGGCTTAATTGCGCTGCCTGTCACACGTTATCTGACGTTTGCGAGTTATAGGACAAAACGTGCGGTCGTTGATCCCAGTAGTCGGACAATCACCGCATCGGCAACTTCAAGCACTAAAAAACGGGCAGGTGACGGTCTGCCCGCTGGAATGGAAGAAAATGAAAGGATCTACGCACATCGCGCATCAAGTTTCATCTCTTGTTATGCTTATTTGGTGAGCCACTATGCGATCACATCATTCCGTTTCCTTTATCTCTCTCCACGATAAATGCCTTTAGAGTTGCAATATGCTCCTTCGCTGCTTTTCTAGCTGCCTCCGGATCGCCGGCAACGATGGCATCGACTATCCTCTTATGCTCAACAGGCTGAATCATATACTTGCTCTGATCATCATAATATACGTAACGGAATCTCATCGAGAGCTCCTGCACCTGCTTAACCATCTGAATCAGCGTCTTATTGCCGCTACATTCAACGATGTAGTTGTGCAGCTTCTCATCGTATTCTACCATCTCATCCCTATTATGGTTCTCAATTGCAAGCTGGTTGAGCCTTAACAGTTTGTTGAGTGCCGCCTTATCCTCTTCGGTAGCCCTTTCCGCCGCAATTCCAGCAGCCAGCTCCCCAAGCGCCTCCCTTACCTCAAATACATCCTCAAGATCTTTTATCGAAATTTCCGACACATACGCACCATGTCTCGGCTCGATAACTACTAAACCTTCAGCTGCGAGTTTACGAACCGCCTCTCTGATAGGTGTCCTGCTAACATTCATCTTGTCTGCCAGTTCAATTTCCATGAGTCTTGTATGGGATTCTATCTCGCCGGTCAGAATTCTTCTCTTGAGTTCCAAATATACAAGCTCTCTAAGTGGTTTCTGAATCTGAAAATCTAACTCCATTAGTTGTACCCTCCACTCTCCGTCTTCCAGTATCTCCAAGTTGGCTCAATCCAGTTAGCAGATCCCAAGTCTGCATAGTCTGCTTCGAATCTAGTACGGTCGGTATAGTAAGCTACCACAGTCGGTCCACTGCCACTCATCAGCACTTCATCTGCGTGTAAATTCTTGCGAATCAGTTCTTCCAAAGCCCGGACTTCTTCATAATTCGCAAGCGTATATAGCTCGAGGTCATTATAGAAGATGTGATCATCAGTCTTTTTTCTCATATATGAGATTCTGTCCGGTTCCTCATCCATTGCTTCGTATACTTCCCTGGTAGAAACAGCAATTCCCGGGTTAAATAATATTACATGATATGGTCTCGGCTCAGCAGCTTCAACCACATCTCCAATTCCGGACACTACAGCGGCACTGCTCGCTTCTGCGAGTCCGGGCAGCCCATATAAAAGGGCTTTGTTCATGTACGCATTCATCATTAAAGAAAACGGTACATCCGCCCCTACACCGGCACCTATCTTCATCAGTTCTCTCAGAGAGAACGGATTGCCAAGCATGGAATTCACTCCAAGCATTGCGACTGCTGCATTTCCGCTTCCGCCGGCTATGCCCGCTGCCACAGGAAGCCTCTTCTCAATATGTATTGAGATGCATTCCATACCTCTGCTCTTCATCAGTTCAGCAACGCTTTCCCTATCGGAAACAGCCTCAATAACTGATACCACCCCTTTAACGGCAAGATTGTCCGCAGATTGTGGGATTTTCTTATTATTCGCACATAAGTATATGTTAGTTTTAACAAAAAAACAACGAAAACTGTAATTTTTTGGTAAATTCGCTTCTATTTTCAAGGTGTCACATAAATTGACCCCCTGCATGAACGACCTGATGTCATGATAACCATCCGATCGTCGGGATAGCACGTATAGCGAAAGGTTGATTTTTGCATATGCATTAAGCTCAAGTGCCTGTGCTGTAATCACTCGTGTATTCATAACACCACCCGTTACCTCAAAAAATGCGAGGATACGTCGTATCCTCGCACTAATTGTACTATTTTGTATGCAAAATGTTATGTATAATCTGTGATTTTCCGAAATTATGCTTAATTACTTGGAAGCTTTTCCGCGGCCGGACTTGTATGTACCGCCGCCTGCAGTGATCGGCCTTGGCTTATGAACCTTATACACATTCGGAAGCAATTCACTAATATTGAGCTTCTCCTCCTTCTTAACTGTGCCCTTTTTCTTGGCGCGCTTCTCAGCCTTGGCAACACGCTTCTTCTCCTCTGCGATTACCTCTTCAACTGACTTGCCGGTTCTCTTAGCCTCTCTGTAAGGGTTGAATGCGGACTCCCCCTTCTTCTCCTTCTCGACCTTCTCGTCGTCCTTCCGGCTGCTCTGCTGTCTGATAGTCACAACCATAATACCACCGAACACGACTACCATCATAACCATGTTGATGGTCATGCTGAGCCTCTGGTTGAATGTTTTAAATGTTACAACTGTGTCCTTGCCGAGAGAATTTCCGTAGTCATCTACGAAATTCTTATCGATCACCAGCTTGTACTCCGAGTTATTCTCCACCTTGAACTTCTTGTCAGTGTTGTCGCCAAGCACAAGAACAAGTCCCGACTTATCGTTTGCTGTCAGAACCTTGATCGGAATCTTCTTGCCGTCCTTATTGATGATCTTAACGCTCTTGGCGTTGTTGGCCTGTGCAGCCTTGCTGGACACTGAATGATTGAAATACAGCTTAACTCCCAGGTTTTCAATCGAGGTGTTCTTCTGGCCATCCTTAGGGTATGACGACTTGAGCGCAAATGCACTATCGTCAGCTGCTAAGCACATAGCCGTGCTAAGCACTATCATCAGCATTGTCAGAACCGCAATTAACCCTCTTCTTTTCATCTACTTTTCCTCCGGTATATCGACTTTGTCTTTGACTATATTACTCTTGCGCAGCTGCGCCTTAGTTATCCTCAGCTCTCTAAAAAAGCTCGTCAGCGCCTCCGCACATTCGTCGGCAAGTATTCCGCGTTCTACATCTATCCTGTGGTTGAGACTGTCCGAGCCGGTGATATCGAATATCGACCCGGAGGCCCCGTTCTTGGGGTCCATTGTCCCTATACAGAGCTTTTCCAGCCTCGCTAATACCATTGCTCCTGCACACATAGAACACGGCTCTAATGTCACATATAGCTCGCACCCGCTGAGCCATTTACTGCCCAGCCTTGCCTCTGCCGCATCCATTGCCAGCATCTCTGCATGCGCCGACGAAGATGCATAGGCTTCCACCATATTGTGAGCCTTGGCGATAATCTCGCCATCCTTTACTATCACAGCCCCTACCGGAACCTCGCCAAGCTCAGCTGCAATGTACGCTTCCTTCAAAGCTTCTCGCATATATAAATTGTTATCTCGCATATCTATTAACTTTATCATAGAGATGCGTATTTTTCAACCAATAGGGTAGAGCGAGGGCGTTAGCCCTCAACCCTCCCATTGCACCGTACATACGGATCTCGTATACGGCGCTACATCAACATAGAATCAAGCATTAACTCAGATAATACGCTAAAGGGTCGACCAATCCCGGTCGGCTCTTTGTCTTTTTGCCAAGTATCGTTGGATTTAGCAGGAAATTAATATCCCGGATAGTAGCCATTCGGTACCATCCCTGCCTTGCGTTTGCCACGCTTAACAGTCTTTCCTCCTCAAAGCCACACTTCTGAATCCTGTTCAGAGCCATCAGGTTCTTGAATATGGTCTTCGGCTTTTTCCACTGTTTGAGTATCACTACTCTCACCTTGTGCCTCAGCCATTGTCCATATTCATCCAGAAAGCCTTTCATGCTACCGATTCTGTAGTAGTTTATCCACCCCCGGATGAGCCAGTTCAGTTGCATAAACGTAGACTTTATGGTTCGCGCGGTCGCTTTCTTCCGACAAAGAATCTCACGAGTCTTCTCATAGAGTTTCTTCTTTCGGTCTTTGGCAGGCCTGCACTTCCAACCGTCTTTGCTCTTCCAGAATGTGAATCCCAGAAAGTTACTCTTCGTAGGTCTTACGACCTTTGTCTTAGTGGCACTGTCTCTCAGCCGAAGTTTGCGCTCCAGCCAGCTTGTCACAGACTTCATCACTCTGTCTGCCGCCATTTCACTTTTCACGAAGATGTCGCAGTCGTCAGCGTATCTAACGAAATGAAGTCCCCTTGATTCCAGTTCTTTGTCGAGCTTGTCAAGGTAGATGTTGGATAGTATAGGTGAAAGAGGTCCGCCTTGCGGTACCCCTTCTTCACTTGGGCTGATCAAGCCATCTTCCATGACTCCAGCTCTTAGAAACTGTCGAGTCAGTCGTAGCGTTTTCGCATCATTGATGCGTTCTCTGAGTATTGAAATTAACTTGTCATGGTTTACCATGTCGAAATACTTCTCGATGTCAAGGTCTATCACCCACTCATATCCCTCGTTGAGGTATTCGAGGGCTTTCTCTATCGCACCATGGCAATCTCTGTTCGCTCGGAACCCATAACTATAGTCACTGAAATATTTGTCATATCCGAGAGACAATATCTGTGCTGTCATCTGCTGTACAACTCTGTCTGTGACTGTCGGTATTCCGAGAGGTCTCTTCTTGCCGTTGGCTTTAGGTATGTAGACCCTTCTTACCGGTCTCGGTCTGTATTTACCTTCACGTATCTGAGCCTTCAGCTCTTCCCTTTGAAGAGTAAAATACACGTCAAGTTCATCTACCGTCATCCCATCGACTCCGGCTGCACCTTTGTTTCGCTTGACGTTCTTGATTGCCTCGTCAATATTCCTGTCCTGTAATATCCATTCGATTAATTCCACTTGTTGCTCCTCTTTCTGTTCGTAAATCTGTCGGAAATCATCCCCTCTACCTTTTGCCTCCACAGACTTACGTTTCTGCTTTCAGAGCATATCCTCGATTTCGGATTATTCCGACCTTGCTTGCAGTGATTTGCAATACATTGACATTAGACCCTTCCCGTTTGTGCTCCCGGTACTATGGTCTCAGCTGACTCCCGGACGCAAGCCTTTTCCGCACGTGTTTCCACGCCGTCCGGGTCTCCCGGGGTAAGACATAGTTCTTTTGCCACACAACCTCCGGATTTACTGTCTCGGTGATACGTTTACCTTTTGGGCTTCGGTTTGTACAGCAACCTCACACACCGTTTAGCCTTGTATCCGGTTTCTATTCGTAGGCTCGATGGCTTTGCTACACCGCTTCCTTCACTTGAGCATTACTGCTTTCCGCTTGCGGTTCGCTACACTTGGCGGTAAATACCCGTGACTGGACTCTCACCAGTAAGAACTGTGCCATGCCCGGCACACTATAAATAGAGCTGTCGCATTAATGCGACAGCTCCCAATTTCTCGGGTCTATAACTTTCTTTGTGGTTTAATGGGTAGCTATTCCACAGATTGTTATCTAATTGATTATTTCTGATACATAGTCATACCATATTGGTCTAGTGATTTCGGTTCAACCCGTGCTACGCAACGCTGACACCAATTGTGATGATAGACTCTTTTCCAGAGCTATGCGAAATAACTTTGATCTTGACCAAAGTATATCCGTTTTCTGACATATTAGGATGATCGAGAACCTCTAGTGATACGCTACCGTCATTAGGAAAGTTTGAGATCAAAGCCCTGTACTCATCAATAGTTGGCTCAGCATCTCCAACCTTCTTGTTGATTATCTTCGTAGAAAGTTCAGGTTTGAACTCATCCTCAACTTCGTTGTCCTCTTCAGGATTTCCCTCATCATTGTTATCGCCTGTACTTGGATTTTCATCGACCACATCCTCGACGAATGTGATATAGAGTGCGAAGTTCGCATTTTTGTTGCTCTCATAATCCTTATTAACACAGTTGAAGCTGAACTTATATCCGTACTCATCCACTTTGAATCTGCTCTCATACTCGTAGTGTTTGCCGCTTAAGGATGTAGTTCTGAATCTAGCCTTCTTACCGAAGTACTCTTTCTTGAGCTTAATAGTCTGTCTGTACGCTATGTTGTTACTATTCTCCTCAGACTTCGCAGGGTCAGCAACCTCTTCCCAAGTCTTGCCATTATCGAAGCTGTATTCCATCTTGGTGATGTAATCTGTGCTGTACGACTCAAAGAATATCGCAAATTCAGTGCGTCTCTTTGAACCCTTGTGTGTGATTTTAGCAATTAGCGCCTGACTCTTAGTCTCGTCCGAGAGATTCATTTTGTCGTACAGCTTCTCGCCAGTATCTCTATTGGTAACTTCTATTCCGTACTTATCGAATTCAGCATAAGGAACCACTATCTTAGTTCCATCTTCCTTGGTCAGCTCAATCTTAACACCTGATAAATCAAGCGGCTTCGCAATGTCCGACTTCAGAACTCTCTGTCCTGTATAGCCGTTTATTGCCGTGGGTTCGAGTACATTGATTTCAGTGATGTCATTTCCAGTTTTCTTGTCGTTCTCTGAAAGCTCTAAAGCGTTGTCCACTGATAGACCGACTCCTCCCGTAGTGAGCGTAGCGCCCGAAATCGCGTCCATCATCTTCTTACACTTGTGATTCTTGCCCAGATACTCTCTGATTACTGGCGAAACCATCTCGGCTCTTCTCGCATCAGAAATCTTGCTTGCATACTCCTTGCCCAGTAGCTTCTCGGCTTCCTTGGCCTGGTCCTTTGCGTGCGCAATCTGGTCGATATACTTTCTATACACCTTGAGAATAGCGATATTTCTCTTGCCTTCTTCACCACACAGATATGGTATTGCTCTCGCAGAGATTGCCATATAGTCTAGTCCAGAGTATCCCTGACCTTCGACAAATACTACATTTTCGATGATGTTGTTCTTGATTGTTACTATGGTCTTAACGCCGCCTCTAGCCTCGTCAAATCCATCGCCGAGTCCAACATATTTTCCGTCCTTGAGATCGGATTTCCTCATTAAATCGCTTATCTCTTTCTCGATCTGCGCCTGTCTATCTAGCACAGGAGGGACAGGCTCACCAGGCGTTATTCCTGGGTTTACACTTGGATTCGTTCCAGGATTCGCACCAGGTTTAGCATCCGGCTTTGAAGGGCTTACAGATGGCTTCGATGGACTTACCGAAGGTGTAGCACTTACTCCAGGTTTTACTGCTGCCGAAGCACTTGCCTGATTCTGTCTTCTATTCTGAGAAATAACTGCTCTAGCTCTCTGATTATCACCAGAATTTCTTCTTAACGCGTGACTGCTGTTTTCCCCGTTACTATTAGTCTCATAGTCCCCTGCAGTACCCTTATCTGCACTCTCCTGTGGCTCATTTTGTTCACTAGCAATATCAGCATGCTCCTTCTTGTGAGAAACTGCAGACTTGTTAGCCTTCTCACCTTTCCCCGAGAACATACCAAAAGCTATTCCCCCTGCCACTGCTAGAATGAGCGCCCCGATTAATACCGGTTTTAAGATCGTGTTCTTGCTCATTAATTCCTCCTATAATGATAGTGAGTGTTATTAAATTATAAGTTAGTCATGACTAACCCTAGTATAGCACAAATTTACTCAGATAATTTATCAAACTTTTAAATTGCATGTATTTTATATCTTTATGTATTAAAAAAATACAATGATACTTGGTATTAGCAGCTACTCAGGTAACTACATCCTGTTAGTTTAAACAATAGGGTAGAGCGAGGGCGTTAGCCCTCAACCCTCCCGTTGCACCGCACATACGGATCTCGTATACGGCGCTACATCAACATAGAATCAAGCATTAACTCAGATAATACGCTAAAGGGTCGACCAATCCCGGTCGGCTCTTTGTCTTTTTGCCAAGTATCGTTGGATTTAGCAGGAAATTAATATCCCGGATAGTAGCCATTCGGTACCATCCCTGCCTTGCGTTTGCCACGCTTAACAGTCTTTCCTCCTCAAAGGGGTATGCGGACGTTTTTTTGGATAGCTTAGACAGCCAATCCAAGAGATCGCCTGTACTCCACAGGGCTCAAATACCCTAACGATTTCTTGATTCTTTTTTCATTGTACCAATGAAGGTACTTATCTAACTCATGTGAGAATTCCTCTATGGTCATATTTTTCCAGTCCTGATTATAGAAGAACTCATTTTTTATTCGTCCAAATAAACCTTCACAAGCAGCATTATCTGGAGAGCACCCTTTCTGTGACATGGATCCGGTATATCCGTTTATCTCCATCCTCTCTATCCAACCCGGCCAGCGATAGTGACATCCTCGATCTGTATGAATGATTGGTTTAGATTTTTCGCCCATATTCGCAATCACATCGCCGAGCATGCCATTGACGAGATCGGCATTTGGATGTTCGCTTATTCGCCACTTGACAAGCATTCCATCAAAGCAATCTACTGTCGGAGACATATATACCTTGCCTGTCGGAA
>ERZ773037.127-NODE-127-length-39261-cov-10.733128_pt1 | contig 39261 bp, 15 predicted proteins | sample MGYA00511466_ERZ773037 | MGnify/ENA primary metagenome ERZ773037 (study PRJEB29015, sample SAMEA2738146) | human oral metagenome | biome: human oral; feature: human-associated habitat; material: saliva | place: China | collected 2202 ... | reverse complement strand
TGGATATGGGTGCGATGTTGGCTGGTGCTAAGTATAAAGGTGAGTTCGAGGAGCGATTGAAGAGTGTGGTTAAGGAAGTGATGCAGGCTGATGGTAATATCATCCTCTTCATCGATGAAATTCACACATTGGTCGGTGCTGGTGGTGGCGAAGGTGCTATGGATGCAGCTAACATTTTGAAGCCAGCTTTGGCACGTGGCGAGTTGAGAGCTATCGGTGCAACAACGCTGAATGAATATCAGAAATATTTTGAGAAAGATAAGGCACTTGAGCGTCGTTTCCAAACAGTTATGGTGGATGAGCCAGACGAATTGGACGCCATCTCTATCCTTCGTGGATTGAAGGAGCGTTATGAGAACCATCACAAGGTTCGTATTCAAGACGATGCTTGTATCGCAGCTGTAAAACTTTCTGAGCGTTATATATCAGATCGTTTCTTACCTGATAAGGCTATCGACTTGATGGATGAGGCAGCCGCAAAACTACGTATGGAGCGTGATTCTGTTCCAGAGGAGTTGGATGAGATTACTCGTCGTTTGAAACAACTTGAGATTGAGCGTGAGGCGATTAAACGGGAAGACGATAAGGAAAAGATTGCACAACTCGACAAGGAGATTGCCGAACTCAAAGAGCAGGAACATAGTTTCCGTGCTAAGTGGGAAGGCGAGCGTGGATTGGTGAATAAAATTCAACAAGACAAGCAAGAGATTGAGCAGCTCAAGTATGAGGCTGACCGTGCCGAGCGTGAGGGTAATTACGAGCGTGTTGCAGAGATTCGTTACTCTCGTTTGAAACAACTGGAGGACGATATCAAGAATATTCAACAGCAGTTGCAAGCAACGCAAGGCGGTGAGGCAATGGTGCGTGAGGAAGTTACTGCGGATGATATAGCTGAGGTGGTAAGTCGCTGGACGGGCATTCCTGTCACCCGAATGTTACAGAGTGAGAAGGATAAACTACTCCACTTGGAGGATGAGTTGCACAAGCGTGTCATCGGTCAAGACGAGGCAATTACCGCTGTGGCAGACGCTGTTCGTCGTTCACGTGCAGGTTTGCAAGACCCAAAGAAACCTATTGCTTCCTTCATCTTCTTAGGTACAACGGGTACAGGTAAGACGGAGTTGGCAAAGGCATTGGCTGATTATCTCTTCAATGACGAGTCAATGATGACACGAATTGATATGAGTGAGTATCAAGAAAAGTTCAGTGTAACTCGCCTCATCGGTGCGCCTCCGGGGTACGTTGGTTATGACGAGGGTGGTCAGTTGACTGAGGCTGTACGCCGTAAACCTTACTCAGTGGTTCTCTTTGATGAGATAGAGAAGGCACATCCAGACGTATTCAATATTCTTTTACAGGTATTGGATGATGGTCGATTGACTGATAATAAGGGTCGCACGGTGAACTTCAAGAATACGATTATCATCATGACGTCTAACCTTGGTTCGCAATACATCCAACAGCAGTTTGAACATCTTAACGATACGAATCGTGAGGAAGTAATCGACAAGGCAAAAGTTGCGGTGATGGATATGTTGAAGAAGACGATACGTCCAGAGTTCCTCAATCGTATTGACGAGACAATTATGTTCTTGCCATTGACAAAGGATCAGATTGGTGGTGTTGTTCGTTTGCAACTCGAAAGAGTTAAGGAAATGTTGGAACCACAAGGTATCAATCTCGAATGGACCGACCCAGCCATCAACTATCTTTCAGATGTTGGTTACGATCCAGAGTTTGGCGCACGACCCGTAAAGCGTGCTATCCAACGTTATGTATTGAACGACCTCAGTAAGTCATTGCTTTCAGGTACTGTCAATCGTGACAAACCAGTAGTCATTGATTGCTTTGGCGAGGGCTTAGTATTTAGAAACTAATATTAAGGAGTGTGACTTATATGAAGAGAGCCTCCATCGGAAAGGGTGGAGGCTCTTCTTTATTTAATCGGTAATTATCGCTTTTCTAATAGAACCACATTTTCAACGTGTGGCGTGTGTGGGAACATATCAACGGGTTGAACGGCGGCTACCTTATAATCAGCATCAAGCAAAGCTAAATCTCGTGCTTGTGTTGCTGGGTTACAACTAACGTAAACAATTCGTTTAGGACTTGCCCCGAGGATGACGTTAACAACGTCAGGGTGCATACCAGCACGTGGTGGGTCAGTGATGATAACATCAGGGCGACCATGCTTTTGGATAAACTCTTCGGTGAGAATATCTTTCATATCGCCAGCATAGAAGAGCGTATTATCAATGTTATTGACGTTGGAATTGACCTTTGCATCTTCAATCGCTTCGGGTACATACTCGATACCAATCACCTTACGAGCTTTCTTAGCAACGAAGTTGGCGATTGTTCCCGTTCCAGTGTAGAGATCGTAAACAAGCTCATCTCCCGTAAGATTGGCAAATTCTCTAGCAACAGAATAAAGATGATAAGCCTGTTCGGTGTTCGTTTGATAGAAACTCTTTGGACCCACCTTGAACTTCAGGTCTTCCATCGTTTCAAAGATATGGTCATTACCTTTATAAAGCGTTAGTTCTAAATCGTTAAACGTATCGTTTCCCTTCTGATTATCGACATAGAAAAGAGAGGTTATTTGTGGGAATTTCTCAGCAATATGCTGCATGAGAGCTTTTGCTCGCTCGTCATCTCCCTCTTCATCGTAATGGAATTGTACGAGCAACATCCACTCACCCGTATTAGAGTTACGAAGCATGAGGTCACGTAATAAACCATGTTGAGCGCGGATGTCATAGAATGTCATTCCCGTTTCTAAAGCATAGTCACGAATATCATTGCGTATCTCGTTACAAAGATTATCCATGAGCCAGCACTTCTCAATAGGGTAAATCTTATCGAAGCTGCCCGTTATATGGAATCCAATGGCACCACTTGATAGCCCAACACCTTCAGGTAACGCAGCTAATTCTTCGGCGGTGTACCATCGTTTATTGGCACAACCAAACTCTAGTTTGTTGCGATATTCCTTTGTGTGGACAGAACCCATGATAGGTCGGAACTCAGGAAGCTCAACCTTTCCAATGCGGCTCAGTTGATCATAAACCTGCTGCTGCTTTGCCTTTAATTGTTCGCTGTAAGGTAAGTTCTGCCATTTACATCCGCCACAGATACCAAAGTGTTCGCACATAGGTTCTTCACGCACATTGCTCTTACTGATAAATCGAATGACGGTAGCCTCGCAATAACTACGTTTCTTCTTTCGAACTTGCAAGTCGACGACGTCACCAGGAACAACAAATGGAACAAAGACAACCTTGTCTTCAACGTGTGCAACACACTTTCCTTCGGCAGCAACTGCCTCTATAGTGACATTCTCAAATATAGGAAATGGCTTTCTCTTTCTACTCATAAATTGTTTTGTATTTGGCTGCAAAGTTACTAAAAAAATCTAGTATGCGTCGTTGTGCCTATCTTTATTGTGTATGTGTGTTCGCTAACAAGATGAAAATGTAAGGTAGAGATTACATTATTCATTGAAAAGTTTGTCGCTTTACCTAATTATTGGTATATTTGCACGTAGAGATAAATAACTAAAATACATTATCAATTATAATTATGAGCGAAAAAAGAGTTTATACCTTCGGTAATGGTAAGGCAGAAGGTAAGGCTGATATGAGAAATCTCCTCGGTGGTAAGGGAGCTAATCTAGCAGAAATGAATCTTATCGGTGTTCCTGTTCCTCCAGGTTTCACCATTACTACCGATGTATGTAACGAGTATTTTGAGAAGGGTAAAGAGACTGTTGTTGGTTTATTGAAATCAGAGGTTGAGAATAGCGTTAAGCATGTGGAAACTTTGATGAACTCAAAGTTTGGTGACCCTTCTAATCCTCTTCTTATGAGTGTACGCTCTGGTGCACGTGCGTCAATGCCAGGTATGATGGATACAATCCTCAACCTTGGTTTGAACGATGTTGTTGTAGAGGGATTGGCAAAGAAGACAGGCAATGAGCGTTTTGCTTACGATAGCTATCGTCGCTTCGTACAGATGTATGGTGATGTCGTATTGGGCATGAAACCAGTAAATAAGGAAGATATTGACCCCTTTGAGGCTATTATACAGCAAGTAAAGGCACAGCGTGGTATCAAACTCGATAACGAAATGACGGTTGAAGAGTTGAAGCAACTGGTGACTTTATTTAAGAATGCTATTAAAGAGCAAACAGGTCGGAACTTCCCTGACGATCCAATGGAGCAGCTTTGGGGTGCAGTATGCGCCGTATTTGATTCTTGGATGAATGAGCGTGCTATTCTTTATCGTAAGATGGAGGGTATTCCACAAGAATGGGGTACAGCCGTTACAGTTATGGCAATGGTCTTTGGAAACATGGGTGAAACATCAGCAACTGGTGTTTGCTTCTCTCGTGACGCTGCAACTGGTGAGAATTGCTTTAATGGTGAATATCTTATCAATGCACAGGGCGAAGATGTTGTAGCAGGTATTCGTACACCACAACAGATTACAAAGGAAGGTTCATTGCGTTGGGCAGAGCAGCAGAATATTGACGAAGAAACCCGTCGCAAGAAGTTCCCTTCAATGGAAGAAGCTATGCCTGAGTTATACGCCCAGTTGTATGCTCTTCAAGATAAGTTGGAGAAGCATTACCACGATATGCAGGATATGGAGTTCACCGTACAAGAGGGTAAGCTCTGGTTCTTACAGACTCGTAATGGTAAGCGCACAGGAACTGCAATGGTGAAGATAGCTATGGACTTACTTCACGAAGGTGAGATTGATGAAAAGACAGCTCTTTTGCGTTGTGAACCAAATAAACTTGATGAACTCCTCCACCCAGTATTCGATAAGGAAGCACGCGCTCAAGCACATATATTGACACGTGGTTTGCCAGCTTCACCAGGTGCAGCTTGCGGTCAGGTAGTATTCTTTGCTGATGATGCAACAAAGTGGCATGAGGATGGTCACCAGGTAATTATGGTGCGTATTGAGACATCTCCAGAGGATCTCGCAGGTATGTCAGCAGCAGAAGGTATCTTGACAGCTCGTGGCGGTATGACTTCACACGCAGCAGTTGTTGCTCGTGGTATGGGTAAGTGCTGTGTCAGTGGTGCGGGTGCAATTATGGTTGATTACAAGGCTCGTACTGTTGAGATTGATGGAACAATCATTCGTGAAGGTGATTACATCTCATTAAATGGTTCTACTGGTGAGGTTTATGCAGGTGAAGTGAAGACACGCCCAGCAGAGGTAACTGGCGACTTTGCCGAGTTAATGAATCTCTGTAAGAAGTATAGTAAATTGGTTGTACGCACCAATGCTGATACTCCACACGATGCAGAGGTTGCAAGCAACTTTGGTGCTGTTGGTATCGGTCTTTGTCGTACAGAGCACATGTTCTTCGAGAATGAGAAGATAAAGGCTATGCGTGAGATGATTCTCGCTGATAGCACAGAGGATCGTGAGAAGGCTCTCGATAAACTATTGCCTTATCAGAAACAAGACTTCTATGGTATCTTGAAGTGTATGGATGGTATGCCAGTGAACATTCGTTTGCTTGACCCACCATTGCACGAGTTCGTTCCTCATGATTTAAAGGGTCAAGAAATAATGGCTCAAGAGATGGGTGTAAGCGTTCAGTTCATTCAGAGCCGTGTAAGTTCTCTGTCAGAGCATAACCCAATGTTAGGACTACGTGGTTGTCGTTTGGGCAATACATTCCCAGAGATTACAGCCATGCAGACAAAGGCTATCCTCGGTGCTGCTATCCAGTTGAAGAAGGAAGGCTTTAACCCAATGCCAGAGATTATGGTTCCATTGGTTGGTATCGTAAATGAGCTTGATATACAGGAGCACATCATTCGTAAGACTGCTGATAAGCTCTTCAAGAAAGAAGGCGTAGAGGTTCCATTCAAGGTGGGTACGATGATTGAGATCCCTCGTGCTGCTCTAACTGCTGACCTCATCGCACAAAAGGCTGAGTACTTCAGCTTCGGAACAAACGACTTAACACAGATGACATTCGGTTATAGCCGCGACGACATTGCTAGCTTCTTGCCAAGCTACTTGGAAAAGAAGATTCTTGATGTTGACCCATTCCAGGTTCTCGATCAGAAGGGTGTTGGTCAGTTGATTCAAATGGCTGTTGAGAAGGGACGTAAGACACGCAAGAACCTCAAGTGTGGTATCTGCGGTGAGCATGGTGGTGAGCCAAGTTCTGTCAAGTTCTGCCATCATGTAGGGCTCAATTACGTTAGCTGCTCTCCATTCCGTGTGCCAATCGCAAGACTCGCAGCGGCACAAGCAGCAGTGGAAGAGTAATTCGCAAGTAATTAATATACAAGCAATTAGGCTGTAACTCCTTGGTAAAACAGGGGTTGCAGCCTAATTTCATAAAGGGACGGATGTGCATTTGTACACACTTTCTGTGTACTTTTGATGCGATTTGTTTACCATTTCTCTCACCATTTACAGCAAATATGTTTACCAGATGTTTACAAATAGAAATTGAAAAATAGATTATGGCACTATTCAAGGCAGTAGTTAGAAGACCGAGGAAAGATGGCTTCTGGCAAGTTTATATCCGTGTTTGTGTTGACAGGCGATTGGGTTATATCACGACCGACAAGTGTGTAACGAGTAAAGGATTGGGTAAGGGAAATGAGATAATAGACCCTTATGTCCTGCAATATTGCTCCAGCCTCATCATTGAGTACAACGACAAGCTCAACAGAAAAGACACATCGAGGTGGACTGTTAGACAGGTAGTGGAATATCTACGAACAGCAGACATAGATTTATGCTTTAGCGAATACGCTCGCTTGCACATCGACCGTATGATTGACCGTGGACAGCAGCGCAATGCACGCAATTACCAGTTAGCACTCCAGCATTTAGAGCGTTTTTGTGGGACAACGAAGGTAATGTTTGACGAATTGACTTCCCCTACTGTGAACAGATGGATACAGACCTTAGAGCTTACGAAGCGAGCCAAGGAGATGTACCCTGTGTGTATGAGACAAGTATTTAAGGCTGCCATCATGGAATACAACGATTATGACAATGGACTTATCCGTATCAAGACTAACCCATGGGCAAAAGTGAAGATACCAGCTGCAGACAGAACGGAAAAACTTGCCATCAGCCCAGAAATGTGTCGTGAGTTTTTCTCTGCTCCACTCCCAGAAAGCAAAATGAAAAGTCCTTTGCCAGAGTTTGGACGTGATGTTGCTAAAATGATACTATGCCTTGCTGGTATCAATACCGTAGACCTCTACGAGTTGAGGAAAGAAGACTATCAGGATGGACGCATCTGTTACCGCAGGGCGAAGACACGCAAGATAAGACGTGATGAGGCTTACATTGAAATGCGTGTTGAGCCTATTCTTCTGCCTTTGTTTGAGAAATACAAGGCTGACGAAAACGACCCATACTTGTTCAACTTTCATTCTCGCATGACAACGAGCGACAGTTTCAATGCGAATGTTAATACAGGACTTCGTAAAGTGTGTGAGAGTATGGACATGCCGAAAGAAGAGTGGTTTTCTGCTTATACTTTTCGACATACATGGGGCACTGTGGCACAGAATGACTGTGGAGCAACCATTGACGAGGTGGCATTTGCAATGAACCACAGCAATGGGCATGCTGTAACGAGAGGATATATCAAGTTGGATTTCTCTCCTGCCTGGGAACTTAACAGGAAAGTGATTGATTTTATTTTCTTTTCTACTGCTAAGAGCAAGCAAGGATGTGCGCATGGTGTTGATGAGCCGAAGACCGATACATTCAGAATTGCACCCAAATACATGATATACGCAAGAGCATATTTCAGAGGGCAGATGCTTGCAGAGGTCTCGGATATTGGTTTTTCAAATATCGACGAGGTAATATCTCGCCTCGTGCCTAATCTGCCTGACACTATCCCATTGCGTTGCGCAGTACAGTTTCGCATCAAGAATGTGGACACCGACCGTGAAGCAGTATACGAGCGCACAAAAGGAAAAGGCTTCTGATTTTTTCTCATAACCGATTTGCGAATAGCAGGTCGGTTTTTCATGCCATTTTACTAAATGATAATGAATTGAAAAATAAAAATTTTCTCACGCACATGTACACACGTGTCGTCGTCGAATATATTCCATTATTATGTTATTTATGAGTGTAACGAATAAATAATATAATATTCCTTATTCCATTACGCACGCGCGCGAGCTTGACTTTTGCTTCCCCGAAAAATACACTTTGGTTGCCTTTTGGTTGCCTTTTGGTTGGTGTTTGGTTGGTGTTTGGTTGCCTTTTGGTTGGTGTTTGGTTGCCTTTTGGTTGGTGTTTGGTTGCCTTTTGGTTGGTGTTTGGTTGCCTTTTGGTTGCCTTTTGGTTGCCTTTTGGTTGGTGTTTGGTTAAATGTTAATGGGTTTAACATACAAGGAGTGAAAAATGGAAGATTTTGCTACCCTTTTGCTACCCGTTTGGTTCACGTTTGGTTGAACCTTGGTACAAAAAAAGCGTTCCATACTCACGTACAGAACGCTCAAAACAATCTTCTAATCTAAATAACTATGAAAGCAAAATTAAAATACAGCCTTTCTACAAGTAGAAGAAGTAGACGTTATTCACCATCTTCTTCCTCTTCGCAAAGTTCACGCAATTTATCCTCAATGGTGAGCGATACATTATGCGTGTTGATATTTGCATCGACGGCTTTGAGTTTTGCCTGATGAAATTCCAAAAGGCGAAGCTCTGCATTCACACGGTCATCAACAGCTAAGTTCATTTGGTCAATCTCGAACTGTGTGAGACCTTCTTTTACTATCTCTGTGAAGTATTTCACGGAGTGAGCTCTTATGAAGCCTTTTAGTGGATTATCTTTATTTGGCGTGCCCTTCACACGCCCTCCTGTCTTCTTTCCTTTCATGTGCGACAATACTTAAAATATGAGTACAAATATAGTATAATAACTTAGCACACAAATTATAAGTATTGTAACATAAACTTTTCAGATATGTTAGGAAGTATTATAGGAGCAGGCGTCGGAGCAGCAGCCTCTATCTTTGGCGGCATCAGTGCTTCAAAAGCTATCAAGAAGATGAAAGCTAACCTCGAAGCACAGAGAAAGAAGAATCAGGACTGGTATGACCAACGATATAATGAGGATGCAACACAGCGTGCAGACGCACAACGTATCCTCACAAAAACAGAGGAGGCTTTTCGCAACAGAAACCGTGCGGCACAGGGTGCTGCTGCCGTGATGGGCGGTACAGAGGAAAGTGTTGCAGCAACGAAAGCTGCGAACTCACAGGCTTTGGCAGATGCCACAAGTCAGATTGCTGTAAATGCAGAGGCACGTAAAGACCAGATTGAGCAAACATATCAGCAGAATGACAGGGATATTCAGAACCAATTGAACAACCTCGAACAGAAGAAAGCAGACGCAATCAGTCAAGCTGCACAGGGTGTAGCATCTGCGGCATCCAATATTGGAAGCTCAATGTAAGATATACGAAAAGTTATGACGAAAATAGGATATGACGAAGTAAAGCCTGCTACAGCTCCACAAGGTAAAATACCTCCAGCTATAGACAGGTCATTGCAAGGGGCTCCAGGCAGTCAGCCGAGCGAGCAGACTACGGTTAAGCAAGAAATGGAAGCACCTACCAATGCGCAAGATAATACCGCATCTACTACACCAGCCTCAACTGTATCACCAACTGTATCATCAACTGTATCATCAACAACTCCAGATAATCATAAGGCGGACCTCATTGGTTACGATAATCAGATAGACATCTTGAAGAAAGCACAGGCAGACTATGCCAGTGCTAACGAAACCGAGGAGCAGCGCAAGAAAAGGGAGAAGAGAGAGAAATCAAAGCGTATTATAGCTGCCGTAGGTGATGGCATAAGAGCATTGTCTAATCTCTACTTTACTTCACAGTACGCTCCTAATATGTATAACCCCGATGATACTCAATTGGCGAAAGTGGATGCACGGCAGGAAAAACTGAAAGCTGAGCGAGAGGCGAACAGGGATAAGTACCTCAATTACTCATTGAGAATTGGCGACCTTGAGAACGACAGAGCCAAGACAGTTAGAGAAATGGAGGCGCAGGCTGAAAGACTTAGGCTTGCACGAGAGAAAGCTGATAGAGAGCAGGAAGAGCATAACTGGCTTGCAGACCTGCAGCCAGATAAAAAGCGTGAACAGACTGCTAAAGCGGACGCAGCTGATAGTGTTGCTAAAACAAAAAAGGTTGAGGCTGATAATGCAGATGCAATACAAAAAGCGAAACTCGATACAGAGAAAGAGCGAGGGGCTACAGAGCGGACAAAGCAGAATGTTAACAGCGCTACAGCTAAATTGAGGGGAGCACAGACCGTTGAAAGTGGTGCAAAAGCTGCTAATCAGCGTGCAGGAGCAGTCGCACATTATGCAGCTGCAAGAGCAAGTGACCGTAGTAACGTCAGCGAATTCTCCGCGTATGACTCTAAAGGAAGAGAGCACAAGTTCAGAACGAAAGATGCCGCAGACGCTTACGCTAAGCAGCATGGAACATTTAAGGAGGAAAATAAGACCGAAAAGACAACGACAACGTCAAAGGCACGTGGTCGCACTACGAGTCAAACCTCTACAAAGACTTCAAGTGGTGGAGGCTATTCACAAAAGCCACCACAGAAGAAGAGTACAGGTGTGAAGTGGAAGTAACAATAATATAACATACTATCTATATGGAAATGCAAGATAAGCCTTTACGCAAACTATATACTTCATTAAAAAGTAACAACTATGATGTGCCTGATAACTATGAAAGTTTTGAACGCACATTAACAGAATCAGGGCAAGCTGGTGCTCAAAGTCGACGTGCTCTACATGAGTCTCTGAAAAAGAACAATTATGATGTACCAGATAATTACGACAGCTTCTATAAGTCACTTTTTACTCCTGTAAATAGTACGACTTCAATGGCTATTGGTAGTGAGCCTGTAAAGCCAGCACCACAGAAGCCTACTACGTCGACTACTACTGCCACTCCACAGCATACGGTACCACCTACAAAACCCGCACCAGCGCAGCCTGTAAAACCACAACAGGTTCAGAAGCCTCAGGGTAAGCCTATGACGGCAGCACAAAAAGCGGCTGCTATCGGATGGGCACAAGGCTTGACAGCACAGACAAAGGCTAACACGCAGCGTGCCATGCAAAAGATTAAGAACATAGGCAAATACCAGAAGGCGCAGGGTGTGTATGGTCAGACAAAGAAAGGAAATATTGAGTACAACCCAAAGACTGGTAAGATGGAGCAAACATATCTTACCCCACAGGGTGAGCAGACTACTCATAAGGCAACAGCGGACTTGGCAAGTCATGAGTTCCGTGTGCAGCAAGGTTTTCTTTCTCGAATGTCAGACAACGGATTGAACCCAGACAACCCAGAAGATGTTGCTAAGCAGCGTCAATTGGATAAGGAGCATCCTATCCGTGATGTACTGGATAGTGTATGGAAAGAAGCTGAAGGTATAGACAAGCAGGCACAGGAGGAACTACGAAGTAAAGCCTCATCAGGTTTCAGTCTTTCTACACTTGCAGAAGCCTCAAACTCTGCAGGAGCACCACTTGCAGGGCATGATAGGAATTTCAACGACGAGCTATCTTATCAAGAAAAGCGTCACAAGGCATTTGACTTTGATAAGATGGCTAATACAATATACAGCAGATTGCCAAAGGACTATCGCAACGATAAATTGAGAGAATATGCAGCATATTTTTCTAAGCACCCAAAGGAGGCTAAAGGCAAGAGTGCTGTTGCAGCTGCTAAGGATGCACTGATGGGGCAGATATACAATAATGTATATAGTCATGCTGTGCAGGAACGCCTACCGAAGTCTAATTTAGAGTTCTTACTGCGTAAAGCAATAGATCAGCCCATCATCTCAAGTAAAGCAGCTGCAGAGTTTGCTGCTTCATCAAGGACAGGCTCACATGGTCTTGAGGTTGCCGAACGTGATGCAATGGCGCAATTTGGCAGTCAGCATAAGGCAATGAATATTATGGGTACAGTGGCTAACATGGCACTCGACCCTATTACATACGTTTCAGGAGGTGTTGGTGGTTTTGTAGGCAAGAAAGCCCTTGGACTTGCAGGCAAAGCAATGTTAGGCAAGGTTGCTGAAAAAGCCACAGAGAAAGCAGTTGGTAAGGTTGCCACAGATGTTGCAAGTAGATATGCAGCAGGGACGCTTGCAGGACGTGTAGTGCAGGGAGTTGCAGGTGGTGCAGCTAACTTTGCCACATTCAATACGCTGAAAGGAATTGAGGAGCAAGTTGCAACAGGGGGCGTTGTAAATCCTGAAACAGGAAAATCCGAGGGTTTCTCTGTTGGTGAGATATTGAAATCAACAGGACATGGATTGTTACTCGGTGCAGCAACTGGTACATTGTCGCCTATCATTGGCAACTTCGCAGACAAGGCTGTAAAAGCAACGACAAGCACTGTTGGTAAGGTTGCATTACGTGCAGGTGAAACTGCTGTCAGTACCCTTGCAGAAGGTACTGTGTTTTCTATCCCAGAATGGATTAGCGGTCAAGGTGACGCATTCGATGTTTGGACAGATAACATGGGAATGATGCTTGGCTTCAAGGCAAGCCATGCTATTAAGAGTGCGCCACGTGTGTTAGATGCATTACGCACAGATGGTAAGAGATATGGTTTCAGCTTTAAGGAACGTCTGAATAAACAGATGGAAGCGTCACCTTCTGATGCAGGATTTACGAGTGAAGAACTTGACGAGTTACGTAACAATGGTTATATGGACTTGTCTATGCTATTTCGTAATGCACAGAAACAGAAGAGTACCAATCCTAAGAGTCGTGAGGTCAGCAAAGAGGTTGTAGATGATTACGAAAATCTTACCCCCGACACATTCGACGGCTACGAAGCCATGAAGCGATTGATGAATGACAGGGGGGTGAGCGAGGCTACTCGTGCTAAAGCATACTACATCCTTACAGGTCGTATGTTACCTATGTCAACCATTACAGGGTACACTACAGATAAGACAGAGGATGGAGACATCGTAGTAAAGAGTATGAGTGCACAAGGAGACGTTGTGACCTCTCGTCAATTTACCAATGAGAAAGCGGCACAAGGTGAGATTGATAAAATTATGCGTCAGTCAGAACTTAACTCTGTGGATATCGGTGAGAAATATAAGGAAACAGCTTCAAATATGCTGGTTATTGAGACAGCTATCAAGGAAGTTGCACCTGATGCAGACTTGGAGACTGTCTTACAGAATTACCGAAAGGTGAAGAGTGGACAGGAGGATATGCCTCAAGAAATCATAGACCAAGCAAAGGCTATTGATGTAGCTATAGAGCGTAATCGTGATATTGCAGATGCTAACCGTCCAGAAGCAATTCGTGCAAAACTCAAAAAGGAAACAGGGCTTGATGTAGATACAACTCTTCGTAAGATGCCGAAAGACCGCACAGAAGAGGAGAAAGAGCTTGTTGATACCTATATTAAGTCTTTATTCCCAGAGCAGGAGAAGACAGAAGGCGGACAGACCGCAGACGTGCAAGCTGATACAGAATACAAGCAGCGTATAGAAGAGCGTCAGCAAGCATACGATGAGGGTAAGGAAGCCTTTAATGTTGCAGACACAGAGGGTGATAATTCCGATACTGATGCTATCGTACTTCGTTATCGTGAAGCATACGATGAAATCGAACGAGTGTTTGCTGATGATGCAGAAATGCGTATTGCTCAGCTTGAAGAAGACCCTTGGGAGGTAATGAATGACCAGTCGCTTACACCAGAGCAGCAGGACGCTGTAGCATACTTCGTCAATTCCAAGGCTGCAATGGATGGACTTACAGAGGCTGCCAATGAAAACAGCGAGAATAAACGTGCAGAAGCCGAGCACAAGATTGCTCAACGCACCAACAAACAGAGTGGCATGATACACCCTGCCACGCTGAAAGTTGATGACAAGCAGGTTTATATCGTCAGTGGAAATGTAACTATGTTCCCCGATGGTTCTACGGTAGATATTCATCATTCATCGGAGAGTGTTGTTGTATGTGATGCTGAAACTGGTGAATTGAAATTCATTTCTCCTGAGCAAATCTATAAGGTAGATGAACCTGTAGACCCAAGTATGGAGTTGAAAGCTGTAGACGAGGCTATCAGTGCAGAGCAACAGGCTATATTAGGTAATGAGGCTGAAACAGAAGTTTCAGAATCAGAAGAAATACCCGAACAGGAAGAAAATGAGCAGCCACAAGCTGTACAGCAAGATGATGACGTTGAGGAAATGAACCTTGATGTACAGAATGAAGGTGAGGTAAATTTACCACAGAATGAGGATTTACATCCAAGTAATGAAACTATTGAGGACGATTTACCACAACAACATGAAACCGCACTACAGCGTATTCCTAAGGGCGAGAATGGAGAACCATTGCTTGAGCAAACTGACCCTGAAACCGCATGGGATGGTGTTGTAGAGTACATGGAAGACGCTGACGACGCACAGGAATATGTAGAAAGCATGGTGGCACAGCTTACCAAGGATGTTGACAATGCGAAGAAAGCTGTCAGCAAGGTAAAGCCAAGTGCAGATATGGCAAAGTTCAAAGCTGATAAGGCAGCTGCAAGGCAGATACAGGCAGATGCAGAAGCACGGCTTGATAAGTGGATGCAGATTTCCAACGTGAATAAGACACGCAAACAAGCAGAACTTAATCGTATCAATGCAGAGCGTGCAGAGGCTGACCGTATTGCACGTGAAAAGGCTGTGGCAGAACTTGCAGAACAGAAACGTGTTGAGGCTGAGAAGAAAGCCGAACAGGAGGCTATCGGTGCACATGCCGTTAATCCGAAGATAAAGGAGAAGTGGGACGCTGCTCCTAAGGTTGTAGGAAATGCTGATATTATAACTCTACCTGATGGTAGTAAGTTGCGTGGTCATTATGTGCTTACAGAAGCTGGTGCAGCTACAGCAAGTCATGATGTAAACAACGCATACAAGCCAACAGAGGGATTCCCTATCGATGAAAATGGACAGAGTGTGAACGATAGAGATTACGAGCGTGACGAAGATGCACGTAAGATTTCACGTAGCATAGCTGATAACTACGATAGTAGAGCGTTGCAGTCTGTTACTGTTGTCGATAATAATGGTATTACGCTAAGTGGTAACGGACGCAATATAGCTGGTGAGCTTGCCGCAAAGCAAGGAACAGACGGTGCATATATTGACTATCTGCGTGAATTCCCACAGAAGTACGGACTTACAGCAGAGCAGGTTCAAAGTATGCAGCACCCTCGTGTACATTTCGTTCCGGATGAAATATTACCATACGATGCTGCTACATTCGCACGCTTCAATGCACAGGAAATGAAGTCACAGAGCAAGCCAGAAGCTGCGGTAAAACTCGGCAAGGTTGTTCCAGACAATACATTCGGCAATATTGTACGCTCACTCGCACAGTATGACCGTCTGTCTGATTTCTATGCAAATGAGAAAGACGCTAATGGAGCTATCATGGAACTTGTCAAGGCTGGTGTAGTTAACGATAAGCAGCTGCCAGAACTACGTACAGGTGATGCTCTTAGTGCTGCAGGGCGTGAGTTATTGGAAAATACTCTCATTGGTAAGGTGTTCCAGAGTAACCCTGATGCAGTACGACAGATTATTGCACAGCCAGGAATTAAGCAGTCTATTGTGATGGCTCTCAGTGAGATTGCACACAACCGCACTCTTGCTAATGGTTACGACCTTAGCGAGGAACTCTCAAATGCTGTAGACCTTGTAGCAAGAGCAAAGCAGGCAGACCATGACACTTACAAGGAGGGTATGCCTGTGTCACCATTCGGTCGCCAGCAAGGATTGTTTGACGACGAACTTGGAGATAAGCGTGTAACGGATGCAACCACTCTGTTGCTTGCTGACATACTCAACAGCACAAAGCCGAGCGACCTGCGAAAGGTTCTTGCAACTTATAATGCTGAGGGTGAAACGGCAGCCAACGGACAGTTGGATATCTTTAGTGGCGACCTCAGAGATAAAGAGGAAATTCTTACAGATATAAACAAACATTTTATCAATGCAACACCAAAAGAACAACAAGCCCTTGTCGATGCAGCCATCGCAGAGCGTAAGCGGAGAGCTGCCGAAGCAGCAGCTACCGAACAAAGTGGAGGAAACGATACAGCTGAACAAGCTGCGTCTGTTGAAACGAGCAGTGGACAGCCTCAACCAGTACCAGTAGAAACTACTCCTATTGGCACAACGTCTACACCTGCTGAAATTCAGGCACAGCGTGAACAGACGGAAACTAATCCAACCGAAGCACAGAAAGAAGCAGGTAACTATCGTAAGGGTCATATCAAAGTAGATGGTTACGACATCGTACTTGAGAACCCCAAAGGGACCACACGCAGTGGTAAGGATGCAAACGGCAAAGAATGGAGTATTACCATGAAGCACGACTATGGTTATATCCGTGGTACGAAAGGTACAGATGGCGACCATATTGATGTGTATTTGTCAGATAATCCAACGGCAGGTAATGTATATGTTGTAGACCAAGTCAATCAACGGACAGGTGATTTCGACGAACATAAGGTAATGTATGGCTTTAACTCAATGGAAGAAGCTGTACAAGCATACCGTGACCAATACGAAGATGGTTGGAAAGTTGGTACAGTCACCGAGGTAAGCCGTGAGGAGTTCAAGAAATGGGTTGATAGTTCTGTCCGCAAGACGAAACCATTTGCTGAATATAAGAGTGTGAAGTCAGAAATGGGGGTTGGCTTTGATACAGAACACACACAATCAGGTGAAAATTATGCGCATAATTCAGAAGAAATTATGCACGAGGACATGAAGCCTGCTGAAAGTTCCGAGAAATACACAATTACTCCTACCCAATATACTAACAAGAAGGGTAAGACGAGTGATATGTATCTCGTCAAGTTCAATCATGAGTTGAGCAAAGAAGAGAAAGCTGCTGCAAAGACTTTCATTAGCGAGCCATTGGCAGAGGGCAAACGTACCCCAAGAGGTTGGTATGACCGTGAACAAGAGGGGTATATGGTGCGTAGTGAGGACGCTGCAAAACAATTAGGCGATATGATGTCTGATGAGGTTGCAGTAGCTGATGAACAGCCACTCACAGTGCAGGATTACCGCAATGCAGTAGCACCAGCTGCTCATAAAGAACAGGAGAAGAAACCAGCTAATACAGTTTCCGTAGAAGATACTGCTATCCAAGATGTAGATACTAAGGTGTACAATCCTAAAGATAGTGGGCTTGACTTTAACGGAGATGTCAGTAAGGAGGATTTCAACGATGCACTTAAAGACTTACGTAGCTTATTGGGCGTATCAGATGACGAGGGGGATGTTGGTATTCTCTTCCGTGATGATGAGGAACTTACCAAGGAGCAGCGTAAGAAGATTAAAGCCGCAGGTCTTAGCGTAACGCAGGTACTCGTTGATAATGGTATGGTTAAGTTTTCTGACTACGCTAATAAGATGATTAGCCTCATCGGAGATAAGATTCGTCCATGGTTGAAATCTTTCTATGAGGGTATTCGTTGGGAGCCAGGCTATGAGAGTGTGGAGTTCACGCCAAGCGATGAAGTAGCAAGGTTTGATGTACAAAATTTCGACAAGCCTACTCCAGACGTATTGAAGCAAGCTGAAATGGTTGTTGCCGAACAGAAAGCAGCAAAGATTTCCAAGCAGACAGAGCAAGAAGTTAAAACAGAACGTAACGAAAAGAGAAAAGAAGATGAGAAACAAACAGAAGCAAATACAGCAGCTATTACAGAGGAAGCAGGAGCTGTTGCAAGCAAAGCAAGAACTGTTGCAAAAAGAGCAACAGTTGACACAGAAGTAAGAGAAGCTACGGAAAAAGTAGATGCCACACTTGAAAAAGTTAATAACCAGTTGGCACTTCTTGGCTACTATGAAGCTGATAAGGTAGAGAAAGACTTCAACGAAGCATACGGCTATATGCGTAATGCAGAGAAGAAAGCTGTTAAGGATGCTGCCACTTTAGCAAAGCGCATAGCCGACGACCTTGGTGTAGACATGTATGAAGCAACCCATACAGCACCAGGCAAGAATGGTAAGCGTAAGAATAAACCGTTGGCTGTTGCAAACATTGCACCTATTGGTGGTGAAATTACTATTCATCTACCACTGGAAAATGGGAAGAACTTGAGTATCTATATCATCTTAAAGGCTAATGATACAAAGGGTAGCCTTATCCAAGGAGATAATCTCGAAGTCGGAAACATTATGTATCGTCTTGAAAATCCTAATGCGAGCGGTCAAGAGCGATATGGTGTCAACAAATTTGCAGAGTCTGATACGACCTATAATGAGTTACTAAAAGGTATCAAAACACTAACAGACCGCAAGACAGCAGAAGTACCTACAGAACAATCAACCAATAGTAGGTTGCTTGCTCAATATAATGCGTTAAAAGAGAAGTACCCAGATGCAAAAGTCTTGCTCCGTGTTGGCGATTTCTACGAGACATATCAAGATGATGCAACAGATTTGTCTAAGACACTTGGTATTGTTCTTACCAAAAGGAATGATGGTGTTAATATGGTTGGCTTCCCATATCATACACTTGATACCTACCTTCCAAAACTAATACGTGCAGGCTACAGAGTAGCTATTAACGACAAAGATGAAACTGCAAACGATACTCCTACATCTAATGGACTCGAAGGTAGGTTTACTTCTGCGGAGGATATAGAGGGTATCTTTGGAAAGACATTTGTTAATAACGAAACTGGTACAGAAATTAAAGTTGGGCATTTTATCTCCCCTTACAAGGTTGCTATTAAGCTAAATGGGCAGGCTTCTATTGAAGAATGGAGACATCTTGCAAAGACGCTTAATAAAGAGGGGTGGCAGGAGAAAATAGTCCCTGACTTGCACGGCTTCAATATTGGTGACAAGGTGATGTATAAGGGCAAAGAGGCAACTCTTTATGACATCGACAAGGCTGATAATAACAGACCAATACTTGACACAGGTTTAGCACCTGTCATGTATGAGGTTACTAATTGGGAAGAACTCTCTCCTGTAACAAAATCAGAAGAAGCAATCCCGACAAAAGAAGAAAAAGTAAGTACAGAGCAAGAAAAGCCAGCAAAAAAGAACAACTCAAAGAAAAAAGATGTATCTTTGAAGCGAGAGCCGACAGTCGGTGATTTGTTTGGCGATTTGTTTGATAACAATGATTTAGACAGCAAAGACAATGACACAGCAAGAACTCGACAGGCTGAAAGTAGCAGCCGAGAAAATGGGACGGTGGGCAGTATATCTACTGAGCGAAACGGAGTACTGGACACCCGAAGCACTGGAACAGCTGACGGAGGAGCAACTGCAAGAGTTTCAGACACGGCAGGCACAGTGGCTGATGGAGAACGAAAAGAATTACTCGGACAGCGGAGCAGCAGAAGCACTTCGGGAGGAAATCACGGAGATGGTGAAGCAGAACGACCGATGCCTGAACGAGGACAACGCATCGGAGATAGAGATGATGCGAATGGACGAAGTGCCATTGCCAGAGCTACTGACGAAAGCCAAAGAACTTCTCGACCAGCAGCAGGAAGCAGTGAGCAGCTGGTACACGGTGAAGCCAGACGAGGAGGACGAGGAGGAAATGTAGCCTCAGCCAAACAGCCTGAACCAAAATTTAAGCGCAACTATCTATATCCTGAAGACTCTTCGGAGGTAGATAATATGACACCTCAACAGCGACTACGGTCGAATGTTGAGGCTTTAAAGGTTGTGCGTACCTTAATGAAAGAGGGACGTGAGGCTACTGCGGATGAGCGTGAGATACTTGGTCGCTATCGTGGATGGGGAGGTGTAGACTTAGGCAGAGCCTATTCTACCGACATGATGCGTAGAAGTTCTAATGGAAGATGGGGGACGCAGACAGAAAATGATAAACTGCTTTCACGTCTTGCAGACATTATAGACGAGCTCGACCCAGATGGGAAGCGTGGTGTTTTATCTGCCATCAACCGTGCTGCCCTAACATCATACTATACCCCTACAGCTGTAGCTAAAACCTTAAACGACTTTGTAGAACTTGCAGGTTTCAAGGGTGGTAATATGCTTGACCCATCTATGGGTAGCGGTATCTTCGAAGGCACGATGTCAAAGGCTGTGCAGCAGCGCACAATGATATATGGTATCGAACTTGACTGGCTGACAGGTCAGATTGCAAGAAATCTTTATCCAGATGCAAATGTGCTTGTTACAGGCTATGAGCAGGCTGGCACAGCAGACAATGCCTATGATGTGGTTATGAGTAATATCCCATTCGGAGACCTTAGTGTTACAGACAAGACATGGAAGCATGACAGTAGTCCTGTACGCAAGGCTGCGCAAAACCGCATCCACAACTACTTTGCTGTGAAGATGCTTGACAACACTCGCCCTGGTGGTTTGTGTGTCATCATGACCAGCAATGCTATTCTTGATACTAAGAGTAATCAGATAATTAGAGAACATCTTGCAGACAAAGCAGAGGTGTTGGGAGTAGTACGTCTACCAGACAATACATTTAAGGGTGCAGGTACATCTGTTGTAACGGATGTCATCTTGTTACGTAAATACAAGAACGAAGCAGACCGCATTGCAACTCGTGGCAACGAAACCTATACTACTAATATTGAGAAGCCTTTCCTTTCATCTGGTGAGTTACAACTAAAGAACCCAACTGATGGAAAAACTTACGATGTAACCGTGAATGGTTATTTCACCAAGAATAAGGATATGATGATTGGTGATGGTAAGGCAGGAGGTCAATACAGAGCCGATGAATTTGGTCTTAGTAGTACTATGAGTACAGATGAGATAGCCAAGTCTATACGTAATTTGGTAGAAAAGAAAATAGTTGCAGACCGTAAGGGTAAACTATTTGATACTCATAAGACCGAGCGAGAGGTGAAGCAAGCTGTCTCAGAAGCCTATAAAGGTGACGGTAACTATATCAGTAGCGGAAATATTGTAGAACAAGATGGAATGATAGGTGTAGTAACCAGCACCAAGAATAAGTATGGTGATGTGACTACGACCTTTAATGAAATACCATCATTGAAAGGTAAAGCAGAACGCATTCAGGCTATGTTGCCTATTCGTAAGGCGATGAAGCAACTTATTGATATGCAGATACAAGGTGTGGATAATAACCACCTTGAAGAAGCACGAACAGAGTTGCAGAATACGTATGACGCTTTCGTGAAGAAATATGGTCGCTTGAACGATAAAGCTAATGATTTCCTTACAGAAGATATTGACGGCTATACCCTACGTTCTTTGGAGAAATACAAAGATAGTAAGTTTGTTGGTCTATCGGACATCTTCACAAAGAACACCATCAAGCCTGCACTTGATATGACAACTGCCAAGACACCACAGGATGCAATTAGCCTTTCTCTTGCTGAATATGGAGAAATCAAACCATCATTCATGAAAGATGTATTAGGTGAAAACTGGACAGAGCAATGTGGTGATATACTATTCAAGACACCTTTTGCAGAAGATGAGTATGAAACAGTAGATGCTTATCTAAGTGGCGATGTGAAAACCAAATTAGAGCAGGCACGAGCAGCGGCAAAGGAAGATGCAACCTTACAGCGTAATGTAGATGCACTTGAAGCGGTACAGCCAAAAGATATACCATTTGAGGATATCAGCATACGAATGGGTGCAAGATGGATTCCAGCAGAGGTATATACAGATTTCATGTATGAGCAATTTGGTATTCCTAAATATATACATCGAGACAACAAGAGCGGAGTTGAATACTTGCCAGAGGTGGACCAGTATGTGGTGAATGTCGCAAAGAACGAACTCGGAGGTGAGGCTGACGCATGGCGTACCAGCCGCAGGAGTGCATCGGAGGTGTTTACCGCAGCTCTGCAAGATAAGAGCTTATCAGTATTTGATACCATTAAAGAAGGTGGTAAGGAAACAAAAGTCCTCAACAAGGAGGAGACCGAACTGCTGAATAACAAGATACAGGATTTGCGCACAGCCTTTGAGGACTGGATTGGTCAGAACCCAGAGCGTGAGGAAATGCTGATGCGATTGTACAATGATAAGTTCAATCGTACTGTGTTGCGTAAGTTTGATGGCTCTCATCTCAATGTTGCAGGACTTATGGGTAAAGAGCTGAGACCTCATCAGAAAGATGCCGTTTGGATGCTTATCAACAACCGTGGTGGTATTGTAGACCATATTGTGGGTGCAGGTAAGACTCTTGTAATGCAGAGTGCTATCATGGAAATGCGACGTATGGGTATTGCCAAGAAGCCTATGATTATCGCTTTGAAGTCTACCGTTGCACAGATAGCTAAAGAGTTTAGAGAAGCTTACCCAGCTGCACGCATACTGGCACCGACCGAAAAGGACTTTGCTGCAAACAACCGCAAGAAGTTCATGGCTCAAATAGCACTCAACGACTACGATTGTGTGATATTGAGCCACGACCAGTACAATATGCTGCCACATACGGAGGAAGTGGAGCGCAGTGTCATCGATGAGCAGATGGCGCAACTTGACAATGCAATTGAATTCCTGTATGGACAGGATGATAAATCCCAGCTTACCAAGAAGCAGATAAAGGGCTTGGAGAAACGAAAGAACAATCTTGAAACCAAACTCACCAATCTGCTTGACAGAAAGATAGACCGAGAGTTTACATTTGAGGGACTTGGTGTTGACTACCTTTTTGTAGATGAATGTCAGCATTTCAAGAGTCTACCTTATGTAAGTACATACGACCGTGTAGCTGGTCTTGGTGATAAGAAAGGTAGCCAGAAAGCCATAGCCCTGCTAAATGGCGTGCGCTATCTGCAGAAGATGCACCAAGGCGACCAAGGAACAGTGTTCCTGTCAGGCACGACTATCAGCAACAGTCTTAGCGAGATTTACCACTTGCTTAACTACTTACGTCCTTCTGAAATGGAACGATTAGGTATGACAACCTTTGATGCTTGGGCAGGTAACTTTGCTATACACACAGCAGAATTGGAGTATGGAGTAACCAGTGAACTGAAAGAGAAAGACCGTTTCCGCTCACTGACCAATATTCCAGAGTTGGCTAAGATGTATGCGGAGATTGCCGATGTACGTAACGACTTGAACCTCAAGCTGCCGAAACCGAAGATGCGCAGCCATATTGTTACAGTCCCACAGACAGAACTCATGCAGGAAATTAATCGTGAGATAGTGAACATGGTGAAGGGTAAAGATGGCAGTTACTTCAATATCATCAGTAATGATAATACTCCGTGGGGACTGCTTGCCAGCACTCTTTCCGCAAAAGCTGCTATCAATCCTCGTTTGATAGACGAGAGTTGGGAATCAGAGGGAGGAAAGATACCTGCTGTCTGTGAAAATGTCAAGAAGATTTATGACCAGTTTGCAGAACAGAAAGGCACTCAACTCATCTTCTGTGATACAGGCGTACCTGGTAAGGGAAAGAAATACGATGCCTATTCCGATATTATCAATCGTCTTGTAAATGACTATGGTATACCTCGTAAGGAAATTGCCGATATTCATGAGGCAAACACCGATGAGAAACGTAAGGAGTTGTTTGCCAAGGTGAATGATGGTAGTGTGCGTATTCTCATTGGTGGTACAAAAAATATGGGTACAGGTGTGAATGTGCAGAAGCGCATTGTTGCCATGCACCATGTAGATGTACCTTGGACACCAGCCGACCGTGAACAGCGAGAGGGACGTGGAGTTCGTCAAGGTAACGAAATTTCACGAGACTTCAATGATGATAATGTAGATGTTTACTTCTATGCTACCGAGGGTAGTCTTGACATGTACAAGTATCAGTTACAGGAAACTAAAGGTAAATTATTCGCTCAGTTTAAGAGTGGAACTATTGGTGACCGTACATTTGATGAGGGCGATGCAGAGGGCGATTTTGACCCTGCAGAGGTTGTTGCCATGCTTTCAGGTAATCCTGTCATCTTTGAGAAGTCAAAGCAAGACAAAAAGGTGGAAAAGCTACGTCGTGCCAAGAGAGCTTATGAAAGTGATTGGCAGCGTAGGCACGCTCGTTATGAGGAGTTACAAACAAAGAAGAGGAATTATGAACGCCTATTATCTTTGAATGCCAGCGATGTGCGAGGATTGGAACGTGGTGGCTTCACAGCAGATGCAGAAGGCAAATATCCATCAACGGTTACGGTCTCTGTTAAGGATGATTACAGTTCTCGCAAGACCTTTGAGAAACCGAAAGAGGCTGGTGCTTACATACATGAACTGCTGAAACAGAATAAGAGAGTACAGTTGTCAGGTTTCCAACAAACTGCTAATATCAGTATTCCTATTACTGATGCTGGTCTGTTTGGAAAGCCTGTAGCAGAGTTGGAAAGTTACGGAGGTATTAAGTATGTCGTTGAAGTAAGCGACGATGATACCGCAGCAGGCGTTGCATTCCGTAATCTGTTGCAAAAGGTTTACAGTAACAAAAAGGTTTACGAGCGTAATATCGAGGATGTGAATAACCAACTCAAGGGCGCAGACCCTGGTGAGAATGTATATCCTAAGCAAGCAGAACTTGATGAGGCATTGAAAGAAAAGAGACGTCTTGATGAGGAGTACAAAAAGTTGTCAGATGAGGAAGACAAACCAACTGCCAACGATGATACCAGGTATCGTGATTTCGACGAAGAAGTAAATGAACAGTTCAATAGAGAACTGGCAGGGCTGACGGAGGAAAATGCGGATACTAAGATTTTCAATCTTGGCAGTCCGTCATCAATTCTTCTGTCGGCAGGTGTCGAAGATAAGCCGATGAAGCTGTATGGTAATAAGGTTATCAAAAAGATGAAGAAGCATGGCTTTGCGCTTGAGGAGTTACAAGACTTGCCAAAGGCTGTTGCCAATCCTATTGCGGTGTTCGATAATATTGGGCGTGTAGGCAACCGTTCTATACTTACAGAACTTGGGACTCAAAAAGGCAATTTCCTTGTAACAATAGATTTGGGAAAGGGAGGAGAGGATATTGATTTCAATATTGTCTCATCTGTATTTGGGAAAGATGGTGGCAATGTCGTGGACTGGATAGAACGTTCCCTTGCAACATATATAAACAAAGAGAAAGCCTTGCGCTATCTGCACCACCCCGCACTCAGTGCGGAAGCCCTCAGCAACTCAAGACTTTCTTCTGCTGCAAAGATAGTGAAAGATTTTGTAAATCCAAATATTGGAGAAGAAAAAACTTCACTACAGGGCAAAATTGACCCACAAGACACAACGCCACAGGCAAAAGCATTGCAAGCCAATATTTTATCTGAAAGGCTGAATACACCTATTCGTGTAGTTAGCGACCCAGAAGAAATCGCAGAGTTACCGAGCCGCAGACAGCAAAGAGCTAAGGGTTGGTGGAGTGCCAAGAATGATGAGGTAGTCATACTGTTACCAAATAATGCGGATGTTGCTGACGTTGCAAATACAGCTGTACATGAGGTTGTAGGACATAATGGACTACGAAAACTTATAGGTGTGGAGCGATTTGATGATTTCCTCGGTGAGGTGTATGAACATGCCTCAAAGCCTATTCGTGCAGCTATCGACAAAGCAGAACGCAAGTTATTTGAAGCCGAGGTGGACAAGCTCACCCAGCAAAAGAATGCAGAAGCTGACCGCATGGAAAGTCACAAGGGAGTATTCTCACGTGCAGAGGCAACGGTGGAAGCCAATAAGAAGCGTGAGCAGATGCGAAGAGAAGCCACAGAAGAGTACATGGCAGACATGGCTGGTCGCATAGGTTATGAAGGCTTTGAGAAGATGAGCGCAGAGGAACTCACATTCTGGGGAAAGGTGAAAGCCAAAGTACAGCAGTTCCTTGATAAGTTCCTGCGTGGCTTGAAGATAGCAAAGAGTGTCAGACTTACTGATAAGGATGTAGCTTATATCCTTTACAAGTCATGGAAGAATCTACGTAATGGTGGCAAGCCAACCATAATGGATGCTGCCGAAGATGCACTGATGCGCAGTAAGGCTCATTACGATGAGACGGATGTAAATCGTTTCCGTGATGGTGATATGGGATTAGAAGAAACCATCACCAACATGAAAGCAGAAATTAGTGCAGCTAATAAAGATGACTTCAATGCAAAGGTTGAGGCTATGAAAGCTATTGGTGGCAATCTGCAAAAGTTGCGAAGTGCCATGAGTCGACAGCGTTCATACGACATCAGTACAGCAAAAGCAATGACCGACCTTGCACAGGTATTACTCGATAAAGGTTTACTTGATAATTTGAGTGTTTACGAAACCAAGCGAGTACTTAGTGCTGTTAGGAATGGCGTTGGTAAGGAAGACATCAGCGGACATGTACAGAAGCTCATGGATATTATGGTGGATAACCAATTACATAGCGGTGCAAATATGCTGGGTAAACTTTTCACAATGCGTGGTACAAGATTAAATGATAGAGGGATTGAGGTGCAGGGTAACCTTGACCCACAAGGTCAGATTCTTGTTAAGACAGCACGTAAGTATACATCATTCCCTAAAGAGGAAATAGATAACACTCTTATTCCTGACCTTATGAGCCGTATGGGAAGTGACGACCAAACAATTGCAGATAATGCAGCCATAGAGTATGCAGGTGCTCAGATAGCAAGACGCTATGTAGAAGAAATCACCGAGAGCAAAGCAGAGGAGAAAGCATTACGTGAGAGTATCAAGACTACCAAAGAAGATAAGGATGCAGGCAAGCTTGATACAGAAGCCTATAAGCAATATGTTAATGCAACCGAAGAAGCTATTCGTCAAAATAAAATAGACCGTGCAGAAGCCTATTCTTCAATAGCAGCGGAGTTTGGAGGCATGCTTGGTGAAAGTGCTAAGCGTGCAAAAGAGTGGCGTGAGGCAGAGCAAAAGCGTATCAATGATATTCATCATAACTGCAATAGCGATATGGAAGGTCGTATCACTGATGAACATCATAAAGATAACAAGGTTCAAAAGCTGATGAACAATAGTGCTATTCGTTTCCTCCTTGCCCCACTTGGTACTTTTGACCAAATGCTTAGGATGTTTGGTAAGAAGAATGTCAATGGTGAGGGCTACTTGTGGAATAGATTCATGCGTAGCTGGGTAGACGCAACAGAAAACGAGTATACAGGTTATCGTGACGATTTGAAAGAACTCGATGCAAAGGTCAGTGAAGTCTATGGAAAGAAAATGAAGTGGGCAGATCTGTTTACTTTAGAGCGTAAGATGGGAAAAGTCCCTGTTGAATTCTGGGATGGCGGAGAACGTAAGCAGCACGAACTGACACAAGGGAACTTGTTGTATATCTATATGGTTGACAAGATGAGTGATGGTAGGATGAAGTTGCGTTATATGGGTATAACAGAACAAAATGTACAACATATAACAGAAATACTTGACCCTAAATTCAAAGAACTTGCCGACTGGTTACAGGAGGAATATCTTGTTAATAAGAGAAATAAATACAACGAAGTTCACAAGCGAATGTTCGGTGCACCTATGGCAGCAATAGACAATTATTTCCCATTGAAGATACTGAAGAATGCTCTTGATAAAGAAGAAGATGTTGCAGAGGATGATAATGCTGGTATAGTTTTACCAGGCACTACAACCAATGGTATCATCAAACGAACACGTAATAACAAACCATTAGATGTCACAGGTGCTGACGCTTTCAATGTAATAGCTGACCATCTACAGGAAATGGAGCATTGGGCAGCCTTTGCAGAACTAACACGTGATATCAATACGATGTTAAGTTACAAGCGTTTCCGAAATCAAGTGATGAACATGTCAAGTGCATACGGCGCTGGTGCTGCATTATGGAAGAACTTTCGTAGTGTCTGTAAGATGGCTGTAGGTGCGTATCGTCCACCAATAGCAGAACTTGATAAGACAGCTGTCAACGTAGCTAAGGGTGTTACGGCTGCAAAGGTAAGTTTTCGTGTCTTCACGGCATTGAAGCAGTTCCTGTCTTTCCCAGCCTATCTCCCAGATGCGAGTTTAGCTCATCTGGCGAAAGATGTAGTAAACCCAGTTAATGCATGGAATTGGTCGATGAAGAATCTTCCTATATTCGAAAAGCGTTGGCAGAGTCGTATGGCAGGTGACCCTCGTCTGATGAAGAGTGATATGGACTGGAAGGCATGGCGCAGTCGTATAGTAGAAATTGCTTCGATGATAGGTATGTCTCCTAATGCTTTTGTTGATGCACTCACTGTTGCAATGGGTGCGCATGCTATGTACCAATCACGTTATGCTAAGTATAAGCGTTGGGGATTTGACGAAGTAACTGCTGATAAGCGTGCAAAGCAAGATGCAACAATTCTTTATAACTCTACACAGCAATCAAGCGAGGGAGCATTCCTAAGCCCAATGCAGGTAGACCGCTCATGGTTAAGTGTCTTGTTCACGGTGTTTAGAAACTCGTCAATGTCCTACACTCGTCAACAGTATGACGCATTCCGAAATGAGGTAAAACTGTTCACACCAGGTTATCGTCAGCGAGCAGAAGAATTTATGATTAAGCAATTGCAACGTGAGGGGCTGACAGAAGAACAGGCTAAAAAGGCTGCACATGGAGAACTTCGTAAGGGTCCACTTCATAACCTTGCACGAATAGCCGTATTTGGTTTCTTGTTACAATTTGCATGGAACTTAGGAGCTTATCTTCCTTATCTTATTCTTGGTGACGATGATGATGAGAAGAAAAAGATGACAGATGATGCCTTAACGCATGCCTTGTTTGGTAGCCTTGAGGGTTTAACGAGTGGTGATGTTCTTAGTCAAGCTGGTAATATGGCACTTCAAGGTGAAGGGAATTGGGCTACAGTTACGAAAGATATGCCACTGGTTAGTGATTTGAGCGATATTTTAAAGACATTCCCAAAGGATAATGTGGAAGCTTTGAACGATTGTGTAAATCTCCTTACTCAGTCTGCTGTCGGTGTAAACCCACAAAGTATCACAGATGCTATGGTAGCTATCATGGATTATTGTGGTGATGATGCGCAGACCTCAAGGGAATGTGCATTACTGATGGCTCGTATTCTTAACTGTCCGCAAAGTCAATTGGATAAGATTTACTTTGACGAGTTAAGTGCGAGTGGTGTTGAAGCAAGTAAGATGACACCAAGTCAAATTGCAGAACGCTTTGCACGGTACAAGCGACACCGCAGTGCACCACTCACTGGGTGGATGTATAGCGATGCAGCCATAGCAGATAAAGACGGTAAACGAAAAGAGACCGTGTATAAGAAAGCGAGAGAAAACTTTAAGGCAGCTGCGAGCAAGTCTAATAAGGAAGAGTTAGAACAGTGGAAAGTAGAATACAAAGAGACTGCTGCAAAACTAAGTGCTATAAAGGAACTCAGAGAGCAAGACGAGGATGAAGCCGACGAACAGATGGATGCGTTAGAGAATACTCCTGAATACGACCGCTACTTGATAATGAAAGACTATAACAGTGATATGAATGATATTACAAAAGCTTGGTTAAACTCAAAGTCTCCAACAGAAAGAGAGCAGCTTACCAAGGCAATGTTTAAGGTACAACAGGAAATGGTCAATGAACTCAAGACCTCTAAGTAGCAATAGATAAACAATGAGGGATGATGTGAAGAATTATCTTTGCATCATCCCAACATCTAATTAAATGGCAAAGAAAAGATTACATCGGGCAAGTAAGGTAATGCCAATATCTGAAACAGACACTGTACTCCGTTCCAATATATTGGATGGACATACTCGTGCTTATAATATTCTGTATGAAGCACAACAGTATTGGAGTGCTATGGATACATTCCGCAGAGACCGTGAGCGCAACAAAAAGTATACATACGGCAAACAGTGGGACGACTATGTATGCGTAGATGGTGTGCGCATGAGCGAGGAAGAATATATTAAGAAACAAGGTAACGTACCTCTTAAAAACAACCTCATCAAGCGTATGGTGAATGCTGTGCTTGGCGTATATCGTAGTCAGGCAAGCGAGCCGACTTGTACAGCCAGAGACCGTGACGAACAGAAATACGGAGAAACTATGTCAACGGTATTACAATGCAATATGCAACTAAACCGTATGACAGAGATAAATGCTCGCTGTATGGAGGAGTTTCTTATCTCAGGCTTTGTTGTGCAGCGCAAATGGTATGGCTGGCGTGAAAACAAACTCGATTGTTGGACGGACTATGTACAGCCTAACAACTTCTTTATAGATAACAACATGCGTGATTTCCGAGGTTGGGATGTTAGTTGTTTAGGTGAGATACACGATATTAGTTTTGAGCAATTGTGTGAACGCTTTGCCAAAAATTCTGCGGATGTTGCACAGTTAGGAAAGATATACGAATCTGCACGAGACAAAGGTGCGCTCGGTATGGCGTATGAAAGTTTTGGTTACCCATTGAACAGTTACTATGATTTCCTTGTACCGAACGATGCAACACGATGTAGGGTAATAGAAATATGGAGAAAGGAAAGCAAACCTCGTTATCGTTGTCACGATGTGAACAACGGTGATGTATTCAAGATTGACATTGAAGACTTCGAGGAGTTTGTAGGCAGTGTAAATCGTGAGCGTATAGAACAGGCACATCAACTTGGAATGGCTGATGAAGATGTGCCACTCATCAAATACGAATGGTTTATGGATAACTATTGGTATTATTATTTCCTCTCCCCATTTGGAGATATCCTTGATGAGGGGGAATCCCCCTACGAACATAAGAGCCATCCCTATGTCTTTAAGGCATACCCATTCATCGACGGAGAGATACACTCGTTTGTTAGCAATGTAATAGACCAGCAGCGTTATACTAACCGCCTTATCACTATGTACGACTGGATAATGCGAGCCAGCGCAAAGGGTGTACTACTATTCCCAGAAGAGTGTTTGCCTAAGGGTATGAGCATGGAGAATGTTGCAAATGAGTGGGCACGCTTCGATGGTGTCATCATGATTAAGCAACCTAAAACTGGTACGGCACTACCTCAGCAGATTGCAAACAACTGTACACAGATTGGTATTTCCGAACTCTTGAATATGCAGTTGAAGTTCTTTGAGGATATATCAGGTGTAAATGGGGCTCTACAGGGTAAGCCAGGTTATTCTGGCATGTCAGCAAGTCTGTATAACCAACAGGCACAAAACGCAACTACATCACTCCTTGATTTACTTGATACATTCTCGTCATTTATAAGAGATGGAGCAAGTAAAGACGTTAAGAATATCCAACAGTTCTACGATACTCCAAGAGTATTTAACATTGCTGGTAGAAATGCTACTATTGTAGAATACGACCCAAAGAAAATACGTGATGTTGAGTTTGACCTTTCTATTGTAGAGAGTACCGCTACACCAGCTTATCGTGCTATGTCTAATGATTTGCTTATGCAGATGTGGTCAGCAGGTGCTATTAGTGTACAGCAATTGCTTGAAAATGGTGATTTCCCATTTGCAGACCAGCTATTGCAGAGTATCAAGGCGCAACAGGAGCAGATAGAAAACGGACAAACTCCAGATGGCTTATCACCACAACTTGCAGAACAAGTACAGCAAGAAGCTAACATGGAGGCAGTACAGCAAGGACAGCAGATGTTGCAAAGGTAGTATGTCAGATAAGGAACAGGTAAATAAAATCATCAAAGAAAACGACCGACGAAACGAAGCAATCTATGCTAAGTTCAACCCTGTAACAGGTGAGGGTTCTATCGGAGAACGTACAAGAGTATGTATCTCCGATTTCGTTATGCCAGTTCAATGGCTTCCAAACACGATGATGAAGATACCTTTCGTGAAGAAACTCATTCATCATGGTTCTATTGACAAGTTCCTGACAAACGTTCTACATGTATTCCCCAACGATACAGACCGCCAAAAGGTTTCTAAGAAACTTATCCGATTACGTTATAAGCACGACTTTGCTTTCTGGGCAGCCACACTTATATACATCAAACCTAAAGGAGGTGGTGATGATGTTCTTTTTAGGCTGACACGCCCTCAAAGAAAACTTTTAGAGAAGTTTGAGAGCAAGAGAACAGCAGATATGCCTATCCGTCTTATACTGTTAAAGGCTCGTCAGTGGGGTGGTTCGACAACAACACAGATGTATTTTGCATGGTTGCAGTTCATACATAAGGTTGGCTTGAATTCTCTTATCATTGCTCACCAAGGCTCAACATCAGATGATATTATGGATATGTTCAATAAAATGATAAAGGAATACCCTGTTGAACTGCTCCATAACATGGGTGAAGCATATTCAGACAATGAGGCAAAGATAGTAGGTGTCGGCAAGAGTGGTTCTATCCACCGAGTACCACAGCGTAACTGCAAGATCAAGATTGGTACGGCAGAGCGACCAGATGGTTGCCGTGGTGGTGATTACAATCTCGTGCATCTTTCGGAGGTAGGTGTATGGAAAGCCACAGAAGGTAAGACGCCAGAAGATATTGTACGTTCAGCCTGTTCTGGTATCTTGTATAAACCTTATACTATGATTGTGATGGAGAGCACTGCAAATGGTACAGGAAACTTTTTCCATCGTGAATATGAAGCAGCATCAGATCCACATATCCCCTCACAATTTGATGCGTTGTTTATAGCATGGTTTGATATAGAACAGTACTCCTTACCTTTTAATTCCCATATAGAACTTAAAGCCTTTGCTGAAGACCTCTATCTCAACAGAGAAAACGCCAATGTGATGTCTCCTCGTGAAGAAAGTGGTAAATACTTATGGTGGTTATGGAATAAAGGTGCAACTCTTGAAGCTATACACTGGTATATAGAAGAACGCACTGGCAAGAACGACCACGGTGTTATGGCAAGTGAATATCCATCAGATGATATAGAGGCGTTCGTACACTCTGGTTCGATGGTATTCGACAGGTACCAAGTGGAGGAGTTCAAGCCAGCATGTCGTCCACCTCGTTTTATAGGAGATATCTATGGGAAACAGTCTGAGGGTGAAGAAGCGCTTACAGGGCTTCGTTTCCATGAAGATGCGCAAGGCTTATTGTGGGTGTGGGCTTTGCCAGAAGAAGATGATGATGTAGAGATAACAGACCGTTATCTTACTGTGGTCGATGTCGGAGGTAGAACAGAAAAAGCCGACTGGTCGGATATAGTTGTTTTTGACCGCATCAATCTTATGGATGGTGGTCGCCCTGCTGTAGTGGCAGAATGGTACGGACATTGTGATATGGATATATTAGCATGGAAGTCGGCACAGATTGCAGGTTTCTATAACAACTCCTTGTTAGTTATAGAAAGTAATACTATGGACAGTAGAGACAAAGAACGTCATGTTGAGGGTGGAGACCAATCACTGTACATCCTCAATCAGATAGGAAGTGTATATCCTAATATGTATGCACGCAGACAGAGCGAGGACGAGATACGGCAGGGGCTCCCCAAGAAGTATGGCTTTAACACCAACCCCGCTACAAAACCAATGATTATATCAACTCTTATTAAGTGTGTTCGTGAACGCTTATACACCGAGCGAGATATGCGTGCACTTGATGAATTGCTTGTGTATGAGAAGAAACAGAACGGCTCATACGGTGCTATATCTGGTAGACATGATGACAAGGTTATGACGAGAGCTATAGGTATGCATATCTGTTTTTATGAAATGGATATGCCAACGATAGTTGAGAGGAAAGAACGAGGGTTACATTATCATCGTGGTCCAATGACTGCTGCCACAATTTAGAGTTCCTCTTTGTCTACTTGTGAATAATCCTTATACCTATTGAACTGCTTGTCATACCAACCATTTTTAATTCGGTAGATTAATTCTCCTACAGTACGAGGTGTCATGTAAAACTTAGGTGCAGGTTGGTTTACTACCATAATTGCGAGTGCATAGATAGATTTTTCAGGATATTGTTCACGTACAATAAGAAAACGACGAAAAATCTCATCAAACATTTCACGTTTATTTTTTCGCATATTGGGAATTACTTTGCCAGCTAACAAAGTGGAAATCACAATAGCCGCACGTTCCTCACTCACCCAAAATCGTGAGCATGGCGAGTTTGCTACTTGCTCAAAGATTTTAGGCATAACGATGTAACCAGCTTTAGATAGTTCCTCTTGATAGACCCGCATAAGTTCTTGGTTACGTTCTTGGGTAAAGTCGAGTATGCTTCCGTAATATTTCACCAGTCTTAGTCAATTTGCTTGTAAAGATACTAAAAATATCTCACAATAGATAAAAGAGAAAGGAATAATTACCACATTATATTTGCAGGTAAATAAATCAGTAACTCTACGAGTATCAACGACATGGCTACAACTGAAAATAAAGAAATCAGCAAAAGAGACCGACAACTCGGTCGATTACGTGAGAAGTACCCCGACAAGAAATTCGAGGATGACGAAGAAATATATGGTCAGATAGGCGAAGACTATGACAACTACGAAAAGGAACTTGGTGGCTACAGAGAGCGTGAAAAAGCACTTTCTGACATGTTTGCTTCCGACCCTCGCAGTGCAGAGTTTCTTACCGAGATGAGCAAAGGTGGCAATCCTGTACTTAGTCTGTTGAAGAATTTCGGTCCTGACATTAAGGAAACGCTCGATGACCCTGATAAGATGCAGGAACTTGCAGACGTATGGGCAGAGGAGCAACAGCGTATTGCAAAGAGCAAGCAGCTTGATGATGAGTATGCCGAGAACTTACCGAAATCTCTTGATGCACTCAAGCAGTTCCAAGAGGAGCGTGGTCTTACTGATGAGCAGGCAGATGAAATTATCTTCCACCTTATCAATATTGTGCGTGATGGTGTGATGGGTAAATTCTCACCAGAGATGTTTGACCTCATGACAAAAGCAATTAACCATGACGAGGATGTTGCAGATGCACAAGAAGAAGGTGAGGTTGCAGGACGCAATCAAAAGGTCACCGAAAAATTACGCAAGAATAAGAACGGTGATGGACTTGCACCTTTGAATGGTAAGAACAACCAGCAGGGAAGTGGCAAGCAATATATGGATATCTTCGACATCGCAAATATGGCATGATAGAACAAGTGGTAAAAATAGTCAGCAATTCCCAAATAGAACGAACTAAAGGGAGTGCAGGATACAAGACCCAAGTATATGGGGCAGCAGCGACGGTAAGCAATTTAGCCAATGCTACAGGTGGTATCAAAGCAGAAAACCTCGTCAAGCCCAGCATGTAAAAAAATAGATTATTCATTTTAAATCTTTATTCAAATGGCAACAGAACAAACAGTACAACAGCATGCAGGTGGCTATCAGCAGCCTACAGCAGGTACAGCAGGAGCCCAGACACAGGTTAGTGGACAGGCTACAACTGTCAGTGCAACTGCTGGTGCTACAGGTGGCGTTGGCGCAGGTAACCTTATTACGCCTGACATTGACCAGAAGCTGTACAAGTTTAAGAGTGACGACACTCCTATGATGCAGATTATGCTGCATTCTAAGCGAGTGAATGTTAAGAGTCCTGTCGTTCGACACTACATCATCGACGAACCCAAAAGTTTCGTAACAACCAAAGATGCTGTAGCGAAGAGCACGGACAATCAGTTCATTCTTCCTCTACTCAGTCAAGACCAGAAACTGCCTCGACCTTATACCACACTCCTTGTTAAGGGTGTTGATGGTTACGATGCAACAGGTCAGAAAGCTACTCCAGGTAAAGACCTGATGATTTTTATTGTCGGCAAGGACACAACTACTGGTAATCCTGTAGCCATTGCTGTCAACGGTCCTCGTGCCGTATCAGGTGATGAGAGTTGTACAACTCCGGCTATTCCTGCAGGTTCTGTATGTGTGCTTATGGCTAATGCGTGTTATGAGACACAGAAAGAAGTAGAACCAGACCTTGTAGTGCCACAGCCTATTGACTTGCACCTGCAGAAACGCATCATGAACAGCGTTGTTTCAGACTACTTTGATGCACAAGACAAGCAGATTCCATTCGACCATGCAATCATTGCAGAGGCACAGATTACCAATTTCAAGGTAAAAGGCAACCGCACCCTGTATGCAGGTCGAAAAGGTAAGATTTCTGTTGACACCAAGCTGGGTCCGCAGGATGTTTACTTCACAGAGGGTGTACGCTATCAGGTGAAGAAAGAGATTAAGGACGATGGCAAATGGAATTTCAAGAAATTTATTGCTCTTGCCAAACTCATCTTTACAGGCGAAGATGTTCCTAACACTATCCTTGGTTTATGTGGTAAGAACTTCTTGGAGAAGATTCAGACTATTGATTTCTCTGAACATCCAGAGGTGCGCTTCGAGGTGAAGATGAATGACCTTGGTTGGGAGGTAACACGCATCCATACTATCTTCGGAAATTTGGAGTTCAAGCATGACCCAACACTTGACCGTCTGCGTTGGAGCAATTCATGTTTCATGATTGCTTATGACCGCTGCGTTCATTATGTGTATAGTGCAGAGCATACAGACAAAAACCGTGTAGAGGGCGAAGAGGCAACACGCAATGCTACTATTGTGTGGGATGGTCTCGGCTTGAAGGGTACATGTCACGTCTGGATTGACGGTGAGGGAACTGATGATAGTTACGGAACAGACGTTCTACACATGCACTTGTGGAATAGCGACAAGGCACCAGCCTCTCCTAAGGAGAATTGCGTTTACTACCTCATGGTAGATTGTCTTGCTATCAACAGTAAGGCTGTAAGCGGTACTGTGTGGTTGTATAAGAACTCCGCATGGGAACCTTATACAGGTGAACTTCCATTAGGTAACTAAATTTCAAACACCAATAAAAACTATAGGCGGATAGGTTTATGACCGTCCGCCTATTTTATTTAATACACAATGAAGAAAAGAAAAATTATCTACGGTGTGGCTGGTATGCTTGACTACCAAGCCCTTATCAAGGTTGGCAGCGCAAAGATGAAAATATCTTTCACTAATGGCTCTTCAAATGAAGCTGGTCGTACTCCTGCTACCTTTTCAACGGATAATCCAATTATCCAGTTGGCAATAGAGAATAGTAAAGAGTTCAAATCTGGGCTTATCACTAAGATTCATGTGGTGAATACTGATGAGGACGTGTATATTGAAAGCGAGCATGTTGCTCTGCAGGAGGATGAAGCTGTAAACATTTCCAGTGAAACTGGTAACAACGAAGAACTGATGGGGGAAAAGCAAGGAACAGATACCCCAGAGAAAAAAGAGCAGGAACAATCAGCAGATGAAACTCCAGTAACGCAGCCAGAGGATGAAACCGTTAACACGTCAACTCGTAAAGAGTTTACATGTAATGACGACGCAAAGGACTTTCTCGAGGCAGAGTTCGGGGTGAAGCGTAGTACATTGCGAACTCGTGCAGACATCACAGCTTGCGGTAAGAGCAATGGCGTTGACGTAGTGTTCACTGATTAATCAGCTTTGAAATATGGTGTACGAAGTTAAGGACATCCTGCGTGATGTACGTATAGCCATAGATGAGAACAAAACCAACGAGCAACTTATAACAGATGAAGACATTGACACTTTGATGCTTGATGATATCATCTATAGTAAGGTCGTGGAGGGGGTGCGTCGGACAGTTACCAACGCACCTATCCACTTGCTTGATGGTGGCGTTCCATTTGGCGATGCTGTTTATTGGCGCAACCAGCATTCGGGTTGGGTGATGCTTCCTGATGACTTTATGCGCCTTATGGTATTTAAGATGAGTGACTGGGAACGCCCAGTATATGAACCTATTACCGCAGGCGACCCTCGGTATCAGTTACAATTCTCACGATACAAAGGCTTACGAGGAAATCCACAAAAGCCAGTAGTTGCAATTGTGAGCCGTACTGAGGGGCGTGTGTTGGAATTGTATTCATGCAATGACGATACTGCAACTGTAGAACAAGCTTTGTATTATCCTCTACCATCTATTGATGATAACGAGGGAATAATGATACCAGAGCGTTGCTATCAATCCGCTATCTATCAGATGGCAGCCCTTGTGCTTGCTACAATTGGGCAAAGAGAACAATCACAAGTAATGACCGATTTAAGTAAACAACTGTTAGTATGAGTTCAGTTAAGACAACAGAAAAAGAAGGCGATGTAAGTATAGGCCGTCACGTAGGCATTGGTGGTAATGCTAATGTGCAGGGAAATGTCGTCGTGCATATGAATATGAGAGTTGAGGGCTGGCTTGATGCAAAGAATATCAAGGGCTCTAACAAGGGAATCTTTACAACCGCAGAGAAACTACGTGAGGCATATCCACGTCCGCACGATGGGTGGTGGGCAATTGTTGGCAATACGCTACCAAGCCCTATCTATGTAGGTGATGGTGGAGAGTGGGTTGCAACAGGAGAATCTGGCGGCACACCAACGCTTGAAGATACCGATGGTGCTTTACAAAGAGCTGTTGAAGAAGTCAAAGAGAAACTGACCGAGAGCAAGATAGCTATCGAGGATATGGTGAAAAAACTACCTATTGCGCAGGAACTGGGCGATAGTGCAACATCTGTTATGTCGCAGGCAGCTGTGACAAAAGCATTGAAGAATGTCAAGGCAACGACAGAAGATGGCAAAAGCTTAGAGGATGTTTATGGAATTGTTAAAGGGCTTTCCGAAAATTCTACCGATGCATCTGCTCTAAGAGAAGGACTTTCAGAAGAAGTATTCAAAGTAGCAGAGAGTGCTGTGACCATAAACAAGAGCAGTGAGGGGTTGAATCTTACTCTAAACAAGGCTGTCTCTGAAAACGGTGTTGTCATTGACAATGCAGATACACAGGTGCTTCTCGTAAGGGTTGCAGAAGGGGATAATATTCAGTTTTCAAGTTCTGGTTTCGCAAAGAGATATGGTTACGCATTCTATACTTCTGAAAGTGAAGATAGCTATATTTCTGGTACTTTCAAGACAGATACCTATAACACTGTTGCAGGTGGAAAAGTTTCTATCCCTAATGGTGCTAAGTATATGCGCCTTACGTGGGCTATTGCAGGATATGATTCTCAAAATATACTGACATATAAGCCTGTAGAAAGGGTAAAACAGCTTGTGACGAAGAGAATGCAGGAGGACGTTTCCGCCTTAAAGAGGGAGAATGACGCTATTAATGACAAACTGACAAAGAATAGCGAACAGCTGTCTGTCGACTCTAAGGAAAATATAACTCTTGTACCATCGTTAGCTTGCGAGATAGCTTACGCAGGTAATGTAGGCGAGGTGATGAA
>ERZ773037.125-NODE-125-length-39422-cov-5.833668_pt1 | contig 39422 bp, 28 predicted proteins | sample MGYA00511466_ERZ773037 | MGnify/ENA primary metagenome ERZ773037 (study PRJEB29015, sample SAMEA2738146) | human oral metagenome | biome: human oral; feature: human-associated habitat; material: saliva | place: China | collected 2202 ... | reverse complement strand
TCGCCTGCTTTTCAAGGGCGGTCAAGTTCTCGAGCACCCAGTCCTTCAGCGCATTGACTTCCTTTCCGAAGTCCGCCTTCTCTTCCGGGGGAACGCTCTTCATGAGCTTCATGAGTCCGCTGACCAAGCCGTCCTTCCGGTCCAGGAACTCCTTCCGGAGCTCGTAGAGGGTCTCCGAGTTCTTCTGCTCCATCGCAGCGGCTCTCTCGGCAAAGCGCTGCTTCAAGTCCTCAAACTGCTTCTTGTCCATGCCTCTCTCCTTTTCTGACTTGCGGGGAATAAAAAAGGATACAGAGAGCAAGCTCTCTGTATCCGGGACGAGTTATGTAACCCGCGGTACCACCCGCATTATCCGCTTGTGCCGCGGACCGCTCATTGTTTCCTTGACGCGGAAAGACGTCGAAACCTACTGGGGCACGCCCGTTCGGCTCCGCTGCTCCGACGCGAAGGTTCGCCCTCCGGTGTCGCGGCGGAAATCTCAGCTTACTCCCGCTCTCTGTGCGCTCTGCCGGTGCTACTGTGCGTCTTCACTGCATTTGTTGATTCAATTCCGAACCAGCATAAGCTGAGGGCCGCAAAAAGTCAAGTTCTCTTCCTTACTTCTCAAGGCTTCTCCAGCGGAAGTCCGGAACCACATCCGACCATTTCTGGATGCCGATCACCGATTTCGCAAACTCGGAAGCCTCCAGGGTCTTTGCCTTCTTGTCGATGTCACGGAACACCGCCCAGATCTTTCTTCTTCTGGTCGCAATAATCGCATCGCCCGCATCCATGCGGCAAGCCCAGAGACCGAAGGCCGCGCCGCTTCTCACCTCAACCGGCGCATCCACCTGACGGCTCAGAATCAGCGCGTCCACATAGGGATTGGAGTCCGCAATATAGTAAGCATAGGCAAAGGCCGCTGCCTGCTGCGTCTCGACATCGCCGCGCGAGGGGCTCTTCGCACTGAAGCCCTGCTCCGAGAGGATGATGTGACGCACCTCGCCCGCGCGGTTCCTAAAGTTCGACGCCTTCAGATAATCCGTGAGGACATGCAGGTTCTCAAAGTTGATAATCTTCGAGCTCTCATCCTGTGCGATGAGACCGGTCGTGTGGTCGTCCCAGAACTCCGGCTCTGTCAGCGGATACGGGTACGGATGGTAGGCGAGCTGCCAGTCGATGTTGCCGTTCCGGTTAATCTCGGCATTGATCTTGTCAATGATATTCTTCGCGGAGTACTGTGTCTTCTGATCCGCATTCGGGTCGTTCCAGTTCATATCGACCGAGAAGAAGACATGGGCGCTGGCCTGCTGTGCCTTGATGGCCGTATAGGCGACGCGGAAGGCGCGGACATACTCGGTCACATACTTGTCGATGTCCATCTTGCCCATGTAGTTCCAGTTTCTGCCGTTATTGATCTCGTTGCCGATGATCCAGTTCGAGACGCGACCGTAAGCCGGGTTCTCGCCGTTATAGCGCTGTGCGAGGAAGCTCATCAGCGCGCGCGTGGTCTCATAGCCCTCCTTGGTCGCCGCATTGAAGCCGTAATAGAGGGCGCCGTCCGTCTTCTTGACCCCGGGGTAGATGAGTTCCGGCATCTTGTCGTTCCAGCCGTTTAAGACAATCGCCGTGACCATCATGCTCTTGCCGGAAAAAGCGCTGATGTTCTTGTCGTACTCGGCAATCTGGTTCTTGTCAAAGTGGTAGGTCTTGCCCTCATAGGTGTAGTCAATACCTGTGCCCGCGGTAATCTGCGCAAAATTAAAGTTCACGTTCACGTGCTTCACGCCGAGCTCGAACGCATCGCTCAACATGTCGAGCTGTACCAGGAGCCCCTTCTTGGTGAGCGGCTGCTCATAGGGCTTGTCGCTCTTTGCGACCACCTCCGGGTTCGTGATATAGGCGCGGCGGCCGATGTCATAATAGCGACCGTTCTTCCAGACCGCAATCGCAAACTGGTCGTAGAGTCTGGTGTCCGGCGTGCCGTCAAGGAGCGGTGCGGTGAACGAGAAGTTCGCGCCGTACGGCGCACTCGCAACGGGCTTTGCCTCCTTGATGCTGTCGTTATAGGGATCCAGCGCAAAAAAATAGAGTTTGCCGTCCTCGGAGGTGCTGTCTCCGCTCACGGTGCCGCTCACAGTCACCTGATCCTTGGTCGCATTCGCATGAATCTCTGCGGTTTCCGCAAATGCCGGCAGCGCAAAGAGCGCGCTGAAGCCGAGCGTAAGCGCGAGCGCCTTGAGACGCCGCGTCCATTTCTGTTCGTTTCTCATCTTGCTGTATTACCTCCTTTGCCTCCTGCTATTATAGCGGAGAGGCTCTGCAAATGATTTGCAAACTTCTTACAATTTCTCTACGCTTTCCCCGAACTTCTTAAGCGGTCTCGCAATGCCGAGTTCGAGAAGATAGACTTCGTCCGCCGCTGCCGCGAGCGCACACTGGAGGCGTCCGACCGCGTCGCGGAGGGCTCTCTCCCGGCGGTCAATCGGCACCAGGCCTCCGCCGATACTGTCGAGCAGCAGTGCTTCCCGGCGACTTCTCGCCTCCGCCGCGAGCGCTGTCACAGCGCGCTTAAGTTCTGCCGTAAACAGTGCGTTGTCCTCCCGGAGCGCCGCCGCCGTGAGGCAGTCAATCCACTGCTTCGGGACCTCGCGATACGCCGAAATGCGCCCATCCCGCTGCAAGGAAGCGGCAAAGGCGCGCTTACCCTGATAGCGCGCACCGGCGAGAAAGAGAAATCCTGCCGTATCTTCGCTCTCCGGAAAGACAGGGGTAAAGTCGCGGCGGTAGAGCGCAAAGGTCGCACCGTCTACCACGGTCTTCCCCGCAACCCGAATCGGCGCACAGCTTGCGGCCGCGCGCGCGGCAACCGCGCCGACACCGGTGGTCTTTTCGACAAAGGCCGAGCTCTCAAAGTTTCCGGGGACTGCGCGGAGTTCTTCCGCCGTAAAAAATACAGCGGGCACGGCAAAGATCTCGGCGAGCGCGAGGACCGCTGTCTCCTCCCGCTTTAAATCAATGCTCGCAATCGAAAAAAGCGCCTCTTTCGTAATGTTTTGTTTCTTTAGAAACAGCTCCGCCGCACTGCGAAACGCTTCGACCGGCGTTCCCTTCCGGCAGCCCACGCCGAGACAATAAATCGGAGGCGTCAGCACGAGACAGTTTTCCGTCTCCGCGTCCGGTGCCGCGCTGATCTGTATGCAGAGCTGTCCTTCGGCAGGCGGTTTCGCGATCAGCCCTTCGGGCAGTTTTTCCGTGTCCCGCAGCGGAAAATCGGTCAAAAAGGCAACCTCCTCCCCACGGAGCAGTGCCGCGCTCACGCGCTTCGCCTTCTCGCGGCTTCCGATCCGGAGCCCGTTTTGTACGGCGAAAACATCAACCGCAAAGCGCCGATTCAGGTCGGTCGCCGTGCTGACGGCGACCGCCGCGCCGAGTTTCCGCCCCAAAAAGCGCGCAAACGCATTGGCTCCGCCCACATGCCCCGAGAGCAGCGGAATCACAAAGCGGCCGTACTCATCGAGGCAGAGTACCGCGGGATCTTGAAACTTGTCCCGCACATAGGGGGCGATTTTTCGGACCGCAATGCCGCTCGCGCCGACAAAAACCAGCAAATCGCAGCGACGAAACGCCTCCTCGACCTCCGCTCCGATACAGCGATACCCGGCTTCCGTGAGCAGCGCCGAGACGCGTTCCGCGAGCTCTCTGCCCCGCTCTGTGTACGAAAAGCTTGCAAATTCCCCTGTCTTTTTTCTCTGTAAGCCTTCCATTTTGTATCCTTTTTTATTGATATATAACAAGAGAGGCAGGGGGACAGCCCCCTGCCTCTCTCAATTCTCTGTCTTACTGCTCATCCTGCGGTGCAGCGTCCTCGTAGACAACTTCATCGCCCTGCATGTTCTCGAGTGCCTTCATGCTGAGGGAGATCTTTCTGTCCTCCGCATTGAACTCGACAATCTCTGCCTCAATCTCATCGCCGATCTCAAGGACATCCGACGGCTTGTCGATGTGCTTTCTTGCAATCTGGGAGACATGAAGCAGTGCGTCCACGCCCGGCTCGAGCTCGATGAAAGCGCCGAAATCGGTCATGCGCGCCACACGGCCTCTGACAATCTTGCCCTGTGCGTACTTCTCAGCCGCATCGATCCACGGATTCTGATCCGGGAACTTTAAGCTCAGCGCAATCTTCGTGCCGGAAATCTCCTTGATGAAGACTCTGACGCGATCGCCGGACTTCAGAACCTTCTTCGGGTTCTCAATTCTGCCCCAGCTCATCTCGGAGATGTGCAGAAGACCGTCTGCGCCGCCGAGATCCACGAATGCACCGAAGTTCGTCACGTTCTTGACCGTGCCCTCGACCACATCGCCGACCTTGATGCGCGCAAAGAGCTCCTTCTGCAGCTCCGCCTTTGCAGCCTGCATGAGCTGCTTGCGGTCGCCGATGATTCTTCTTCTGCGCGGATTGAACTCGGTAATCACGAACTCAATCTCCTGATCCGCATATTTATTTAAATCTCTCTCGTAGGAATCCGATACCAGACTTGCCGGAATGAACACGCGCGCCTCGTCGACCAGCACGCTCAGTCCGCCGTTCAGCACCTGGACTACCTTCGCCTTCAGAACCTCGTGGTTGTTGAACGCCTCTTCCAGGCGCTTGTTGCCTCTGTCCGCCGCGAGTCTGCGATACGAGAGGGAAACCTGTCCGTCGCCGTCATTTACCTTCATGACTTTGGCTTCCAGTTCGTCACCAACATGCACGACAGTCCGGAGGTCGAGGCTGTTGTTGTTCGTGTACTCGTTTCTGGTGATGACGCCGTCTGACTTATAGCCGATGTTCAGGATGATCTGATCCTCCTTCACATCCAGTACTGTTCCCGATACAACTTCTCCCGTGTGAATCGTCTTAAAAGACTCATTCAACATCTGTTCAAAACTCTGCTCTGACAATGGCTTGAACCTCCTCAATGATATGTTTGGGGGTGGATGCCCCCGCTGTAATACCAATTCGCTGAAAGGGCGCCAAAAGCTCAGGATCTAATTCGCTCGCGGTCCGGACGTAAAACGTATGCGGACAAACTGCAGAACAGATTTCCACAAGTTTTCTCGTATTGGAACTGTTTTTCCCTCCGATCACGATCATAGCATCGACTTCGGAAGCAATTTTCTTCGCCTCCGCCTGTCTTTCCTGCGTCGCATTGCAAATCGTATTAAAACAAGCTATATCATAACCTAACTCTCTGATTTTATCAACCAGCATTTTAAACTTTGGCAAGCGGAACGTAGTCTGCGCGACCACAGAGAGCGGCACGTCCTTTTGAATTTGCAGGGCGAGGAACTCTTCCTCGTCCCGGATTACCGCCGTATCCGCTCTGCCCCACGCGCGGATTCCCTCCACTTCCGGGTGCTTCGGATCACCGACAATCAATACCCGCCGCCCCTTTCGATTTTCCGCCTCGACGATTTTATGTATTTTATTGACAAAGGGACAGGCCGTGTCGACAATGCGGAGTTTTTTCTCTTCGCAGAGGCGGTAGACCTCCGGGCCCACGCCGTGCGAGCGGAGAATAATCGTCCCCGCCTCTTCCGGCAGCGCGCGCACCTTCGCCGCGGCATCCTCGTCCTCAAAGACGACCACACCCTTTTCGGTGAGATCCCGCACTACCTCCTCATTGTGGATGATAGCGCCGTAGCTGTATACCGTATCCTTGCTCTCCTCGGCCTCGCGGTACACGGTCTCGACCGCCTTTTGGACGCCGAAACAAAAGCCCGCGCTCTCGGCGAGTATCACTTCTCTCTTTCTTCGCTCTGTCACTCTGCTTCCTTCTCTCTGACCAAGGCGAGGATGCGCTGCTCGACTTCCGCGATAGTGAGCGCCGAGCTGTCGAGGAGGAGGGCATCCTCTGCCTGTCGAAGCGGTGCGACCGCCCGGTTCTTATCCTGCTCATCCCGCGCCGCGATGTCCCGCTTCACTTCCTCGAAATCTGCCTCTGTGCCCTTCTCCCGGAGCTCCGCCGTGCGGCGCTTGGCGCGCACTTCGACACTCGCGGTCAGAAACACTTTCGCGAGCGCATTCGGCAATACCACAGTGCCGATGTCACGGCCGTCCATGACGACAGGCTCCCGCGCGGCAATCTCCCGCTCGATCACGAGAACCCGCTGCCGAACGGCCTCTTCGCGCGCAAATGCGCTCGCCGCCTTGCCGATTTCCTCGCGGCGTATTTCGCCGCTCACATCTCGCCCGTCGACAAAGACATGCTGCACCCCGTCCGCAATGCTGAGATCAAGTCTTAGCTTCGGCGCCACCGCTCTTATCGCTGCGCTGTCTTCCGGGGAGATTCCCTGTTCGAGCAGCGAGAGTGCCGCCGCCCGGAACAGCGCCCCGGTGTCCACATAGATCCAGCCGAGTTTCTGACTCACCGCCCGCGCAATCGTGGATTTGCCGGCACCGGCCGGTCCGTCGATTGCGAGTGCTTTTATTTTATCCATCTTTTCCTCCCGCTCATTTCGGCTCTGCCGCGCTTTTTCCCGCGAGCCTGCCGGTCGACCAGGCAATCTGCAGGTTGAAGCCGCCGGTCATCGCGTCTAAGTCCAGGAGCTCGCCCGCGAGATACAGTCCCTTCACAGTCTTACTCTCCAGGGTTGCCGGGGAGAGGGAACGCACCGAGACTCCCCCCTTCGTCACGACTGCCTCGTTATACCCGCGGAGACCGGTCGCCGTAAAGCGGAGGCTCTTGGTCGCCTGTCGAAGCGCAGCCCGCTCTGCCTTCGTAATATCTCGCGCTTTCTTCTCGCCGGAAATTCCGCTCTGCCGAAGCACTTCCGAAATGAGACTCTGCGGAAAGAGCGAGGGCAGTATGTTCTTGAGGTCCTTATTTTTGTTTGCGTCGAACTCGCGGAGCAGCCTCTGCTCGAGCTGTTCCTCCGTGAGTGCCGGCTTTAAATCGATTCTAAGTTCCAGCTCCTTTTTCGTTCGGAGCAGAGGCCCGACCAGCGCACTCGCCGAGAGCAGCAGGGGCCCGCTCATCCCGAAGTGGGTAAAGAGAGCCTCGCCGAAACCCTCGTAAACTTTCTTCTTTCCGTCCTTCAGCGTAATCGTGACATTCTTTAGCGAGAGTCCCTGCATCGCCGCACAGCTCTCCTGCTCTTTTAAAATTAAGGGCACGAGAGAAGGGTAACGCTCCGTGACCGCCATGCCCGCGGCCTCCGCAAAGCGATAGCCGTCGCCGGTCGAACCGGTCGCCGGATAGGAAATACCGCCGGTCGCAAGTATCACGGCGTCCGCCGAAAGTTCTTCGCCACTCGTCAGCACGACGCCCGCAACCGCGCGCATCTCGCCCTCTCCCGCGAAGAGAAGTTCTCGCACTTCCGCGTGCAGGCGGACGCGCACGCCTGCCGCCTGCATCTCCCGCTCAAGCGCACGAATCACATCCGAGGCGTGGTCGCTGACCGGAAATACCCGGTCGCCGCGCTCCACCTTGAGCGGGCAGCCCGCCGCCTCAAAGAAGCGCATCGTGTCCTCGTTGGTGAATGCCTGAAACGCACTGTAGAGAAAGCGCGGGTTGCTCACAACCTGCGCCTGCACTTCCCGCATCGGCGCCGCATTCGTCAGATTGCAGCGCCCCTTGCCGGTGATATAGATTTTTTTCCCTAACTTTTCATTCTTTTCGAGCAGCGTGACGCGCGCGCCCGCAGCTCCGGCGGCAGCTGCGGCCATCATGCCCGCTGCGCCGCCGCCCACTACGATAATTTGTCTCATGAATCCACTCAAATCTGCGTCAATACAAAAATCGTGTAAATTGCGCGAATCGCATTCTCGAAATCGCGCCCCTTGACACCGATGATGATATTGAACTCCGAAGACCCCTGGTCAATCATCTTTACATTGATGCGCTCGTGCGTGAGTGCCGCAAAGACGCGCGCCGCCGTGCCGCGCTGGTCCTTCATGCCTCTCCCGACCACCGCAATCAGCGCGAGATCGTCCTCCAAAATAATCTGGTCCGGATGCACCGCGCGGTGAATGCCGGTCACAATCTTCTGCTCGTGGTCCAGGAACTCCGACTGGTGCACGACTATGGTCATCGAGTCGATGCCGGAAGGCATGTGCTCGAGGCTGATATCATTGTCCTCAAAGACCTGCAGAACCTTCCGGCAGAACCCGATCTCCGAGTTCATCATGTCCTTGTCGACCGTAATCGAGCAGAAGCCCTTCTTGCCCGCAATGCCGGTGATGGTGTAGCGCGGCTTTCTGCAGGTGGAACTCACAATCATGGTACCGCTGTCCTCCGGGCGGTTCGTGTTCCGGATGTTGATCGGAATGCCCTCTTTCCGCACCGGGAAAATCGCGTCCTCGTGCATGACACCTGCGCCCATGTAGGAGAGCTCGCGGAGCTCCTGGTAGGTGATGGTCTCAATGACCGCGGGATCCTCGACAATGTGGGGATCTGCACAGAGGAAGCCGGACACATCCGTCCAGTTCTCATAGAGGTCGGCGTGAATCGCGCCCGCAATGACCGAACCCGTGACATCCGAGCCGCCGCGGCTGAAGGTCGCGATGCTGCCGTCTTCCTTGCGCCCGTAAAAGCCCGGGACGACCGCGCAGTCATAGTCCTTCAGTCTCTCGGCGACCGCACTCTCGGTCTCCTCCGCATTCAGCGTTCCGTCGTTGTGGAATAAAATCATATCCGCCGGATCCACAAACGGAAAACCGAGATATGCCGCCATCACATGGCCGTTCAGATACTCGCCGCGGCTCGCCGCATACTCCCGTCCGCACTGCGCGCGGAAGTTTTTCTCGAGCTCGGCAAATTCCGCACTGAGATCCAGATCCAGCGAGAGCCCGTCGATAATCTCCTGATAGCGCCCCTTGATTTCCGCAAGCGTCTCCTGAAAGAGCGCCTCATCTTCCGTGCTGTCATAGAGCTGATAGAGGAGGTCGGTCACCTTCGTGTCGCCGCTGTGGCGCTTGCCCGGTGCGCTCGGCACGACATAACGCCGCGCCGCATCGCTCCGGATAATCTCACCGACCTTCTTGAACTGCTCCGCACTGGCGAGGGAACTACCGCCAAATTTTACTACCTTTTTCATGCACTCCTACTCTCCTTACTTGTCTGTTTCTTTTGGGATGGAGAGCTCACCCGCGAAAATACGCTACGCCCGCGGCAAAAATGCCGAGATCCTGGCGAAGCGGAATATTCTTGTTAATGTGTTCTCCGATTCTCTCCGGATGCGCCATCTTACCGTAGATGCGCCCGTCCTGACTGGTGATGCCCTCAATCGCCGCATACGAGCCGTTCGGCGTCCAGAGCTCGTCGGTCGAGACTCTGCCCTCCAGATCGCAGTACTGCGTCGCGACCTGTCCTGCCCGGAACAGCGCCTCAATGGTCTCCTGCGGCGCGACAAAACGTCCTTCGCCGTGCGAAATCACGTTTGCATACACGCCGCCGAGTTCCGCCTTCCGAAGCCACGGGGACTTGTCCGAGACCACTTTCAGGTTCACGACACGGCTCAAGTGTCTGCCGATCCGGTTCATCGCGAGCGTCGGCGCATCCGGCGCCTGCTCCTTGATGTTCGCATCCGGCAGGAGACCGAGCTTAATCAGCGCCTGGAAGCCGTTGCAGATGCCGAGTACCAGGCCGTCGCGCTCGTTTAAGAGCTTTAAGAGCTCCTCCTTCACAACCTCGTTCCGGAAGACCTGTGCAAAGAACTTTGCGGAGCCGTCCGGCTCGTCGCCCGCCGAGAAACCGCCCGGGAACATCACAATCTGGGCGTTCCGGATTTCGTTCCGGTATGCTTCCACGGAAGCCGCGATGTCCTCCGCGTTCTGATTGCGGAAGATGGGCGCGCTCGTAACGGCGCCTACCTCTTCAAACGCACGCGCCGAGTCGTACTCGCAGTTCGTGCCCGGGAAGACCGGGATGAAGACGCGCGGCGTGCCGATCTTGTGACCGCAGACCGCGACGGACGCCGCGTGGTAGAGCGGGCGATCCAGAATCTCGCCGCCCTCGGTGACGCGGGTCGGGAACACCTCCTCGAGGGTCCCGGTCCAGGCCTTTTCCGCCTCCGCAAGCGAAATTTCGGTGCCGCAGTAGGAAAGTACGGGCGTTGCCGTCACTTCGCCGAAGAGTTCCGTGCGGCAGGAGAGCTTTCCGAGCGCCTCTGCCGGCACCTCGAGCAGGAGGTTGCACCAGCCCGGCGCAAACAAGGTCTCCTCGCGCACACTGTCCGCGAGCTTCACGCCGAGACCGTTGCCGAGCGCCATCTTCGTGACAGCCTCCGCCGCGCCGTGGCGCTCCAACACATAGGCGCTCAGCACGCGCTTTGCCTTGATGTCTTCGGTGAGCGCGCGGTACTGTGCCTTCAGATCCGCATAGTCCGGCAGGAGGTCGCCGTCGCGCTTTACCGTGAGGAGCACGAGACGGTTGCCCGCAGCCTTCAGTTCCGGCGTGATGATATCCTTCACCGAGGCAACATCGACCGCAAAGCTCACCAGCGTCGGCGGCACATCGATCTCGTTAAAGGTACCGGACATCGAGTCCTTGCCGCCGATCGAAGCGAGGCCGAGCTTGAGCTGTGCCTCGTAGGCACCGAGCAACGCCGCAAACGGCTGCGACCATCTCTCCGGCTTGTTGTCGTCCATGCGGCGGAAAAATTCCTGGAAGGTCAGATGAATCTTATCGATGTCGCCGCCGACCGCAGCGACCTTCGCGACCGAGTCGCAGACTGCATAGACTGCGCCGTGGTAGGGGCTCCAGCTCGAGAGATAGGGGTCAAAACCGTAGCTCATGACAGTCGCCGCATCGGTGTGTCCCTTTAAGAGCGGAATCTTTGCAATCATACTCTGGGTCTCGGTCAGCTGGTACTTGCCGCCGTAGGGCATCGTGACGGTGCCCGCGCCGATCGAGGCGTCGAACATCTCGACCAGGCCCTTCTGCGAGCAGACATTCAAATCGCCGAGCACATTCAGCCACTTGTCTCTGACCGACTCTCCGGCCGCATAGCCGAAGGGATTCTCGCTTCGCTTCGGCAGCTCCACCTCGACCTCTGCGGTCAGATGCGCGCCGTTCGTGTCGAGGAAGGCGCGGGACAAATCGACAATCGCCTTGCCTCTCCAGTTCAGGACGAGGCGCGGCTCCGCCGTGACCACAGCGACCGGCGTCGCCTCGAGATTTTCTTCCTCCGCGTACCGCAGGAAGGCATCGACATCCTTCGGGTCGAGCACGCAGGCCATGCGCTCCTGCGACTCGGAAATCGCAATTTCCGTGCCGTCGAGCCCCGCATACTTGAGCGGCACCTTGTCGAGGTCCACGGTGAGACCCGGTGCGAGCTCGCCGATTGCGACCGCGACGCCGCCTGCGCCGAAGTCATTGCACTTCTTGATTAAGAGGCTCACCTCCGGGCGGCGGAACATGTGCTGAATTTTCCGCTCGGTCGGCGCGTTGCCCTTCTGGACTTCGGCGCCGCAGCTCTCGATCGAAGAGGTCGTGTGAATCTTCGAAGAGCCGGTTGCACCGCCGATGCCGTCGCGGCCGGTTCTGCCGCCGAGCAATACAATCACATCACCCGGGTCGGAACTCATGCGCACCACATTCTTCTTCGGCGCCGCTGCCATGACCGCGCCGAGCTCCATGCGCTTTGCGACATAGTCGGGGTGATAAATTTCTTTCACATAGCCGGTCGCGAGACCGACCTGGTTTCCGTAAGAGGAATAGCCGTGCGCTGCCTCTCTGACAATCTTTCGCTGCGGGAGTTTGCCCGGCAGGGTCTCGTTAAGCGGGCGGGTCGGATCCGCCGCGCCGGTAATGCGCATTGCCTGGTAGACATAGGTTCTGCCGGACAGCGGGTCGCGGATGGCGCCGCCGAGGCAGGTTGCCGCGCCGCCGAAGGGCTCAATCTCCGTCGGGTGGTTGTGAGTCTCATTCTTAAAGTTGACGAGCCACTCCTCCTCCTTGCCGTCCACCGTAATCGGCACGACCACAGAGCAGGCATTGATTTCATCCGTCTCCTCCTGATCGGTGAGCTTGCCGTCCTTCTTTAAACGGCGCATGCCCATCAGTGCGAGATCCATGAGGCAGATGAACTTATCGCTTCTGCCGCCGAGCAAATCCTCATGGTCGCGGCGATAGCGCTCGTAGGTCTTCGTGAGGCGCTCGCGGAAGTCACCGTCGAGGAAACTCACCTTTGTGAGCTCGGTCTGGAAGGTCGTGTGGCGGCAGTGGTCGGACCAGTAGGTGTCGAGGACACGAATCTCGGTCACAGTCGGGTTTCTCTTCTCGCTCTCGAAATAATGACGAATCTCCAGGAAGTCTTCATACGTCATCGCGAGACCGAAGGAGGCATAGAGCGCCCGGAAATCATCCTCCGGCATCGCAGTGAAGCCCTCGACGGTCTTCACATCGTCCGGCGCCGGATAGTTCTGCGTGAGCGTCTCCGGCTTTTCCTCCGCGCACTCTCTGGAGTCGACGGGATTAATGCAGAAATGTTTGACAGCTTCGATTTCCTGCGCGCTGAGTTTTCCGGAGAGCACATAGGTCGTCGCCGTCCGGATGACAGGCGCCGCATCCTTGTCGATCAGCTGCACGCACTGCACCGCGGAATCCGCGCGCTGGTCAAACTGTCCCGGCAGATACTCCGCGGAAAAGACGGTGTCGCCCGCTTCCTTCGGAAATGTTTCCTCGTAGAGCTCATCGAGCGGCGGCTCGGAAAAGATGGTGCCGCGCGCCTCCGAAAAGGTCTTGTCGTCCAGATTTTCGATGTCATAGCGAACCAGCACGCGCACACCCGCGATATCGGAAATGCCGAGATAGGTCTTGATGTTCTCAAACAGTTCTACCGCGCGCACGGCATACGCTTTCTTCTTCTCTACATAGATTCTTCTAACGCCCATTTCTGAATTTCCTCCCGGATTACCGATTGCCTCACTCCAGTGCCTGCATACTCATTGCCAGAAGCCGCTGTACCTCGTCGAGCGGGATGTCGAGCCGCGACGCCAGTTCTTCGGGGCTCGCTTCCCTGCCGAGCTCTGCCGCGAGTGCCGAAGACAGTTCCGTCAGCGCGTTCATGCGGTCCGCAAGTGTCTGCTCGCCCGTATCGCTCTGCCGGTTCTCCCGCACGGCTTCTTCCAAAGCTGTATGCACTTTCTGTTTAATGGTATCACGAAGTACAGTGCTTTCCAATATTTTTTCGTCGCAGAGCGCCGCGGTCAGCGCGAGATTCGCGACGCCGATCAGTTCGCCCGCCTCCATACTACCGACAAAAGGTTGGATTTCCGCAAGCGCGGTGCCGAGGTAGCCCTCCGTGAGGCGCTTTCTGGCGCGCGCATCGCCCGCCCGAAGCTTTTCGAGGAGCGCTGCCTCCTCCTCGGCCTCCAGTGCCGGAATCTGCTTTAATTCCTCGAGATAGAGCGAGAGCAGGTCTGCGCCTGTCATGCCCTCATTCTCGGTCTCTGCCTGTATCTGTTCTTCTCTCCCGCCGGAGAGCTCTCCTGCCCGTCTCATAGCCGCCTCCTCAGAGTTCACTGATGACCAGTCCCATCGCGCGAAGGCGCGCCACGGTTGCCTGATCCCAGAGCTGCTCCAGGGCCTTGTCCCCCGGAAATGCCGTCACACTCACGCCGCTCACAAGGCGCAGCGTCTTTTCCTCATACTGCAAATTCCAATAAAAGCCGCTCACCTCTTCCGGGCGCAGCCGGCTCCCGCTCTCCGCAAGAAAAGCCGTGCTCTCCTGCCGGTTTAAGCGGAGCACCAGGCGAAAGGCCTTCGGCGCTTTCTTGCCGCGGATTGCCTGAAACGCAAGTTCCCGGACTTCGCCCCAGCGGACAAAGTCCTCCGCCCCCAGCTCCTGTTCCTCTTCCGCGCTGTACCAGTCCTTGTTGCGCCTGCCGTCAATCTCGAGGGAAAACGCTGTCCGGAAAGATGCCTCACAGAGCAGAAAAGCGTCAAAGCGCTCGCTCCGGAACAAGGCCCCGGTAAATGCACGCAACTCCTCTGCCTTATACGCCTTCATAGCGCAGTGCCTCCCGCACGGCAGTGAAGAAATTGCTGCCGCTGTAATTTTTGCTGACTTTTCCCTCAATGCTGTCCCAGAGCCCCGCATTCTCCGCAATCGGGTGGGCGCTCAGGTAACGCTCATAGGCCTCGCGCACCAGATTCTGCAGTCTCTCGTCCTGCAGGCTCTTCCGCCGCTCCGCGGTCGCCTCGGTGTCATAGCTCACCGGGCACTTGAACACATAGTACTTGCCGTCAAGTTCCGTCACGGCGCTCACGGTATTGTCTTCCATCGCGAATGCGACCCGCTCGAGCGCCGGTGCGAGGTCGCCGCGCGCCACCTTCTTGACCGGTGCATCCGCGTTGCAGTATTTCCGCGCGAGTGTCCGGAAATCGCCGCCGGCGAGCGCCTCATCGCGGAGCTTTTCGGCGTCTTCCCGCTTCTCGCACGCGGCACTCTGCAGCCGTATCACCTTTGCCTCGCTCTCGCTGACCTCCGCCCTTCTGTCCTCGCGCATCGTCTTCCGGAGCTTCAGCGCGCGCGCATACTGCTGAAACATAAACTCGACTTCTTCTTCGCTGAGCCCGCCGAAGGACGGCTGGTTCTGCACCGAAGCCGTAAAAAAATGCTCCGCCGCCTCGTGGAGGCGTCTCATCTCCTCCGTGTCGAGCTTTACATTCCGCTCCTCCGCCATGCCGTTCATCGCGCTGAGCTCATAGAAAAACTCCTTCAGCTCATCGAAGTAAGCCTCCGAGAAGGTCTCCCGTCCGCCGCTCACGCGTTTGTCCCAGATTTCCTTCCCGTAGACTTCCTCCGTCTCCTGTCTCGCGGATGCGATGACCAGCAAAAGCTGCGATTCGGAATAGGGCAGTGCGGTGCTCTCGGCTGCCTTCTCTTCCTTCTTCCCGCAGGCCGCGAGCAGAAGACAGCATAACATGACAAGAAGCAGGGTGAGGATTTGCCCACCCCGCTTCCGCGCCTGCTTCGTTCTCTCTCTCATCAATTTCGTATCCATCCTCCTCAGCGGTATAAGCCGTACTCCGCGACGAGCGCCACCAGAATGCCGACCACCACACCCGCGGCGACCTGCAACGGCGTGTGTCCGACCAGCTCCTTGAGTTTGACCGGCAGTAAATCGGGATCCTCCTGTTTCCAGAAATCCGTCTCCATCATCTTGTTCAGAAGCTTTGACTGCTTTCCGGTCTCCTGACGAACGCCGATCGCATCTGTCATCACAATCATCGCGAGGATAAAACTCACGGCAAATTCAAACGAAGCGGCGCCGTAACAATAGCCCGCGCCGAGCGCAAGGGCCGAAACCGTCGCGCTGTGCGAGCTCGGCATGCCGCCGTTGCCGAGGAGACGCTCAAATTTCACCGTCCCCGTCGACCAGAACTCCAGCACGAATTTGACGAGCTGGGCCGCAAAGAACGCGATGACCGCGCTCATCAGCACCTGATTTTCCCGCAATTGATGAAATATACTCATGTAACCCTTTCTCTGTCCGTTTGCCCGCTCAGTAACCGATGAGCCAGTCGTAGAGCTCCTGGTACTTGAGCGCCGACTGCTGCCAGGAGTAGTCGGCCTGCATCGCGCGGTCCACAATGCGGTTCCAGTCACGCCGTCTCTCGCTGTAAATCCGCTTCGCATAGCGAATGCAGTCGAGCATCTCGTGCGCATTGTAGTTGGCAAAGCAGAAGCCGGTACCGGTATTGGCAAATTCATTGTACGGCTCCACCGTGTCCTTCAGACCGCCGGTCTCGCGGACAATCGGAAGCGTCCCGTAGTGGAGCGCTATCATCTGCGAGAGGCCGCAGGGCTCAAAGAGCGAAGGCATCAGATAGGCGTCGGCTCCCGCGTAAATCGCATGTGCCACATCGTCCGAATAGTAAATCTGCGCCGAAAGCTTGTCGTGGTACTTCCAGTCGTAGTGGCGGAACAGGTTCTCGTAGCGCTCCTCTCCCGTGCCGAGAATCACAAACTGGAGATCTTCCTGACAAAGCTCCTCGATGACGCCCTGAATCAGATCGAAACCCTTCTGGTCTGTGAGTCTGGACACAATGCCGAGCACAAACTTCTTGTCGTCGACCGGCAGTCCGAGGCGCTCCTGGAGCGCTGCCTTATTTTTCTTCTTCTCGTGGCGGAAGTTCTTCACGTCGTAGCGCTCCGCAATCTTCGGATCCGTCGCCGGGTCGAACTCGCGGTAGTCAATGCCGTTTACGATGCCGCGGAGCGAATTGCGCCGCGCCCGCATGAGGCCGTCTAAGCCCTCGCCGTAAAACGGCATCTGAATTTCCTCCGCATAGGTCGGGCTCACGGTCGTGACAGCGTCCGCATAGACAATGCCGCCCTTCAAAAAGTTGCCGTTTTTATAGGACTCCAGTTTGTCCGGCGTGAAGAAATATTCCGAGAGACCGGTGATACGCTCAATGGTCTCGACATCCCAGATTCCCTGGAATTTCAGATTGTGAATGGTCATCACGGACTTGATGCCCCGGAAAAATTCGCCGCCCGCAAAGCGCTCTTTTAAGTAGACCGGAATGAGGCCGGTCTGCCAGTCGTGGCAGTGAATCAGATCCGGACGGAAATTGAGAAGCGGGAGGGCCGAGAGCACGGCGCGCGAGAAAAAAGCAAACTTCTCGAGGTCGTAGAGCCAGTCGCCGTAGGGGCGCAGTCCGCCGAAATAGCTCTCATTGTCGATGAAATAAAAGGTGATGCCGTCTTCTACCAGCTTTAAGACGCCGACATAGCGGTCCGCGCCGTTAAAGTTCATGTAGAAATGCGTCACATATTCCATCTGATTCCGGTATCTCTCCGGAATGCAGAGATATTTGGGCAGCACGACGCGCACATCGAAGTATCTCCGGTCGAAACAGGCCGGAAGGGATCCGGCGACATCGGCGAGTCCTCCGGTCTTAATGAACGGAACCGCTTCCGAAGCAGCAAACAAGATGTTCTTCATCTCATTTCTTCCTTTCTTTTCTCTGCAAGTTGTTTCATTTCCTCTGCTGTCTTAAGGACACCTTCGGTAATCTCGGCGCCCCCGATCAGTCGTCCCAGTTCCAGGTAGAGCGCCTCTCCCGTGATTTCCCGAATTTCCGTCTCCGTCTTGCTGCCGTCCGTCTCCTTCGCAATCAGGTAGTGGTGATCCGCCATGGCTGCGAGCTGCGGGAGATGCGTAATACAGAGCACCTGACGGGTCCGGCTGATTTCCATCAGTTTCTCCGAGACGAGCTGCGCGGTGCGCCCGCTGATGCCCGCATCGATTTCGTCAAAGATCAGGGTCTCCACCCGATCTTTTGCCGCGAGTACGGTCTGCAGGGCGAGCATCACGCGGGACAGCTCGCCGCCGCTCGCAATCTGGCGGAGCGGCTTGATTTCCTCGCCCGGATTGGTCCGGATATAAAATTCCGCGCTCTCGCTGCCGCTCTCCGCGAAATCGGCAAGCTCCGCAAACCGGACTTCAAAGCGCGCGCCCTTGAAATTCAACGCCGCGAGCTCGGTCTCGACCCGCGTCGCAAGGCTTTCCGCCGCCCGATGCCGGAATTCCCGCAGCGCAGCCGCGGCCGCGCAGAGCGTTTGCCGTGCGCTTTCCTTTTGCTGCGTTACGGTCTCGGCGCTCCGCAAGAGTGCGGTGATTGCCGCAGCGCGCGCCTCTTTTTCCGCAAGCAGGCGAAGCAGTCCTTCCTCATCGCAGTCATACTTCGCCTCGAGGTGGCGCAGCAAATCGAGCCGCTCGCCGAGACGGTTTAAAGTCTCCTCATCGCTCTCGACCTTTCCCTGCTCCCCGCGCACGGCTTCGGCCGCATCCTGGACGAGTGCGTCGAGCTCGGTCAGCTGCCCCGCAAGCGCCTCGAGCGATGTCGTGTAGCGCACCACGGCGCGCACCGCGCGGAGCGCTTCCGAGACCGCGTCGGTCTGCAGCGCGCGCTCTGCCTCGGCGAGCGCTTCTTCAATCTGCGCCGCGTGTTTTGCGCTCGCATACGCTTCGGCGAGTTCTGCCTCTTCGCCCGGGTGTATCCCGCTCTCCGAGAGTTCCCGGATCTCAAAGGCGAGTAAATCCGCCTCCCGGAGCAGCGCCGCGCGGTCCGCGCTCTCCCGCTCCTGCCGGAGCAGCTGCCGGTACGCCCGATAGGCCTCCGCATAGGCTTCCCGGGCTGCCTGCCCCGCAGGCGGCAACAGTTCGTCGAGCAGCCGCCCGTGCATCTCGGTCGAGAAGAGCGTCTGCACCTCGTGCTGCCCGTGAATGTCAATGAGCAAGGCCGCGAGTTCCTTCAACTGCCGCGCCGTGACCGCCTCGCCGTTAATTCGGGATATGCTACGGGTCTTTTGAATCTTCCGGCTCACGATGACGGTTCCGTCCTCCTCCGGCACAATCGAGAGGGCCGCGAGACGCTCTCGCAATTCTTTTCGCTGTACCGAAAAGATGAGTTCCAGATAGGCGGCCTCTTCGCCGTTCCGTATCATATCCCGCCCTGTCTTCGCGCCGAGCAGGGCGGAAATCGAATCTATCAGTATGGATTTTCCGGCACCTGTCTCGCCGGACAGCACTGTGAAGCCCGTATCAAACGAGAGGCTCGCCTCCCGAATCAGTGCAAAGTTCTTCACCCGCAATCCCAGCAGCATGGTTCACCTCAGCCCAGAAGCATTTTTCTGATCTGCTCCATGAGAAGCAGCGTGTCATCCGTGGAGCGCGTCGCACAGAATACCGTGTCGTCACCGGCCACGCAGCCCACAACTTCGTGGAGGTGCATCGCATCCAGCGAGGCTGCGACCGCCATGGCCATACCGGAGACCGTCTTTACAACCAGCAGATTCTGGGCTCTGTCCATGCCCTGATAGCTGTCCCGGAGAATCCGGACATATTTCTCAATCTTCGGATCCTCGTTCTGCATGACGGTGTAGCGCTGCTTGCCGCTATCCGTTGCGACCTTGGTGAGCCGCATCTCGCGGATGTCGCGGGATACCGTGGCCTGCGTCACGCGAAAACCGGCCTTTCTGAGTTCCTCGACCAGCTCCTCCTGCGTCTCGATTTCCTTCTTTCCAATCAACTCGACAATTTTTGAATGTCTCTCCAGCTTCATCTGTCGCCCCCCCTCACAGCGCCGCCATCTTACTGCGCAGCTGCGCCAAAAAGCTCTCTCCCCCGATGCGGACCACGGGTGTGGTCTGCTGACTCTCCGAAATGCGCACGAGGTCTCCCCCGAGCAGTTCTTCGGTCGCGGCGCCGTCGAAATCGGCGCTCTGAATGCCCCGCTCCTCTTCCGGAATCCAGACCTCAAGGACATCTTCCGCGCGGAGCACAATGCTCGCGCGATACAGCGAGTGCGGACAAATCGGTGTCAGCACCGTCATACGCGCGGCAGGATCAATGATAGGTCCTCCGGCGCTCAGATTATAGGCCGTCGAACCGGTCGGTGTTGAGATAATAATACCATCTGCCTTATATTCATTCAAGAAAGCCCCGTTTACATAAATCCGGAAATGCACCGGACCGGCGCTCGTTTTTCGCGAGACGACAATCTCATTCAACGCGAGCCACTCGTGGTCGCGCGGGCTCTCGTGCCCGTTCCGGATGACCCTGCCGTTCAGCATCATCCGCTCTTCGATGACATAGTCGTCCGCGATGAGTTTTTCCAAAACCCCGGGGATTTCTTCGTCGCTGCTCGCCACCGTGAGATAACCGAGGTGACCGAGGTTGATGCCGACCAGCGGCACACCGCTCCCGGCGAGCCCCCGCGCCGCGCGAATCAGCGTCCCGTCGCCGCCGAGTGTCAGCACGCAGTCGTAGTCTTCGCCGCGAATCCCCGCGATATCGTGCTCTTTGATGTCGACCAGTTCGGCGCCGAGCGAGAGAAGCTGCTCCCGGATCGACGCGGCCTTCTCCGCCGCGTGCTCCTTGCCGCGGTTCAGGAAAAGTAAAAACCGTCTCATGCTTTTCCTCCCGCCAGAGTCTCATGTGCCGCGCGAACCACAGCGCGCGCGGACTCCGGCGTCACTGCGGGAGCGCCCTCGCTTTCCTCCGCGGTGCGAAGCCAGATCAGATACTCGATATTGCCTTCCGGCCCGCGTATCGGCGAAAAACTTAGGCCGTGCGGCACAAAGCCCGAAGCCGCCGCATAGCCGAGCACTTTCTCGATGACCTCGACATGGATTTTCGGCTCCCGCACCACGCCGTGCTTGCCGACCTGCTCTCTCCCCGCCTCAAACTGGGGTTTGATGAGCGCGACCACTTCGCCCTCTGCGGAAAGCAGCGCCCGCACCGCCGGCAACACTTTTTCGAGCGAGATAAACGAGACATCAATCGAGGAAAAGGCAATTTCCTCCGGCACCTCCTGCCGAGTCGCATAGCGAATGTTGGTCTTCTCGAGACAAACGACACGCGTATCGTTCCGGAGTTTCCAGTCGAGCTGGCCGTGGCCCACATCGACCGCGTAGACCTTAAGCGCCCCGTTTTGCAGCATGCAGTCCGTGAAACCGCCGGTCGAAGCGCCGACATCCATGCAGATTTTACCTGTGAGCGAGAGCGGAAACTCTTTCATTGCCTTTTCGAGTTTCAGGCCGCCGCGGCTCACATAGGGCAGGCGATTGCCGCGCACCTCGATGGTCACTTCCGGCGGAAAATTCTGTCCTGCCTTGTCCTCCCGCTGTCCGTCCACGAATACCACGCCGGCCATGATGAGCGCCTTTGCCTTTTCGCGGCTCTCCGCGAGGCCGCGCGCCGTCATCATAACGTCCAGTCTCTCTTTCATTCCGTTCCTCTCCACTCACCAGTGATACTTGTCCCGCAACACGCGAACAATCGAATCCGAATCAATGCCGAGGTGCTGCCGGAGCACCGACACATCGCCGTGCTCCACATAGGCGTCCGGCAAAGCAATGTGCGTCACCGAGAGTTCTTTCTCCTGCGACGAAGCCCATTCGGCCACCTCGAGGCCGAAGCCGCCGCGGAGCACATTCTCCTCGAGCGTCACAAAGTTCTGATGCGTCTCTGCGAGTTCCGCAAGGAGCTCCCGGTCAATCGGCTTCGCGAAGCGCATGTTGACAAGCGTACAGGGCTGGCCGAGCGCCTTTAACTTTTCTCTGACATGCTCCGCCGTGCTCACCATGCTGCCGAGTGCGAGCAGAGCTGTCTTCTCCTCGCGAAACAGGAGCTCCGCCCTGCCGAAGCGTATCGGTTCCCTGTGCTCTCCGAGACCGCGATAGGCCTGGCCGCGCGGATAGCGTATCGCAATCGGACCGCCGTAGGAAAAGGCAAAGCGGAGTTCTTCTTCGAGCTCCCAGCAATTCTTCGGCGCAAGTATGGTCATGTTCGGAATACAGCCGAGATAGGACAGGTCAAAGACACCCTGATGGGTCTCGCCGTCCGCGCCGACCAGTCCCGCGCGGTCAATCGCAAAGACCACCGGCAGGTTCTGAATACAGACATCGTGGAGCACCTGATCAAAGCCGCGCTGTAAAAAGGAGGAGTACACCGCGACCACAGGCTTCATGCCGCCCGCCGCAAGGCCCGCCGCGCTCGTCACGGCATGCTGCTCGGCAATGCCCACGTCAAAATAGCGCTGCGGATAGCGCCGCCCGAACGCCGCGAGCCCCGTGCCCTCCGGCATCGCCGCCGTGACCGCGACGATGCGGGAATCCTCTGCGGCGAGCTGAATCAGGGTCTTCGAAAAGACATCGGTGTAGTCCGGATAGTGCTTATTCTTTTTCGGGACGCCGGTCGCGAGCTCAAATGGGCCGACGCCGTGAAAGAGGTCCGGATGCCGCTCCGCCGGGCGGTAGCCCTTGCCCTTTTCGGTGATGACATGCACGAGAACCGCGCGGTTTAAGCGCCGCGCCTCCTCAAAGACGCGCATCATTTTTTTAATGTCGTGTCCGTCTACCGGTCCGAGATAGGTCACGCCGAGATTTTCAAAGAGCATCCCCGGCACAAAGAGCTGTTTGATGCCGTTTTTGGTGGTCCTGAGACTCTCGACCATGCGCTTTCCGAGCCCCGGAATCGCCGAGAGCGCTTCCGCGACATTCTCTTTCAGGCGGTTATAGCCCGCCGAAGTCCGGATGGAATTCAGATAGGCGGACATGCCGCCCACATTCTCGGAGATGGACATGCGGTTGTCATTCAGCACAATGATGAAATTCGACTTCATGCGCCCCGCATTGTTCAGCGCCTCATAGGCCATGCCGCCGGTCAGGGCGCCGTCACCGATGACCGAAATGACCGCATGGTGCTCGCCGCGAAGGTCCCGCGCCGTTGCCATGCCGAGTCCCGCCGAAATCGAGGTGGAAGAATGTCCGGTGTTAAACGCATCGCACGGGTTTTCGTTTCGCTTCGGGAAACCCGCAATGCCGCCGAACTGCCGAAGTCCCGCAAAATCCTTTTTGCGGCCGCTCAGAATCTTATGCGTGTAGGACTGATGTCCGACATCCCAGATGATTTTATCTTCCGGCGGACAGAAACTCAAATACATGGCCATCGTGAGCTCCACGACGCCGAGATTGCTCGCGAGATGTCCGCCCGACTCCGCGCAGTGCGAAATCAGAAAGCGCCGGATTTCGGACGCGAGCGCCCCCCATTCCGCTGCCGGTATACGGCGTATGTCCGCCGGTCCGTTGATTTGATCCAATCGACTCATAACTCTCTCCGTCCTCAGAAGCGACGGTCCGTGAGATAAGCAATGAGCGCCGCGAGTGTCTCTGTCTCGCCCGGGAACTCCCGAAGGCGCTGCTCTGCCGCTTCACTCTGTTGTCTGACAGCCTCTCTCGCGGCTTCCAGCCCAAAAAGGGAGACATAGGTCGTCTTCTGATTTTTTTCATCCGAGTGCAGAGGTTTGCCGAGCTCTGCCTCGGTCGCGGTCTCGTCGAGAATATCGTCCTGAATCTGGAACGCGAGACCGACCGCCCTGCCGATCTGCTCGGCACACGAAATCTCTGCCTCGCTCGCCCCGCCGAGGGCCGCGCCCATCATAAAGGCGGCCTCGAGGAGGGCGCCGGTTTTCAGGCGGTAGATGAAGTCGAGCGTCGTCGCATCCAGATGCTCTCCGGTCTTCTCGACATCCACGGACTGCCCGCCGAGCATGCCGCCGACACCGCTCTTCTCGCCGAGTATCGCGAGCGCCCGCGCCGCTCTCTCCGGATGGCGGGACTGCCCCACGGCGCGTCCGGCCACGGTCAGCGCTTCCAACACCAGTCCGTCGCCCGCGAGTGTGCCCATGGCCTCGCCGTAGACATACCAGGTCGTCGGTTTGCCGCGGCGCAGCGTGTCATTGTCCATGCAGGGTAAATCGTCGTGTACCAGCGAAAAACTGTGTATCATCTCAAGCGCCGCGAGGAAGGGCGCCGCTTCTTCCTTCCAGCCCGTCTCACCGCGCCGCGCCGCAAAACATCTGCAGGTCTCAAAGAGCAGAATCGGGCGTATGCGCTTGCCGCCGTTCTCGACAGCCTCCCGCATGGCCCGGATGACGGTGCGCTGCAACCCCTCTTCGCGGGGCAGCGCAGCTCGAATCAGCGCTTCGATTTCCGTTTTGTCATAGGGAAGTGTCGGCATATCGATCCTCCAGAACTTCCATCTGCTCTTCGACAAAGGTAAGTCGCTCGTTGATCTCACCCGCGAGCTTCATGCCTTTTTCGTAGAGCGAAAAGGCCTCCTCGAGGCTGGTATCGCTCGCCTCGAGCTTTTCCAGCAGTGCTTCGAGGCGCTCCATGCTCGCTTCGACCGACAGCTTGCTCTTCTTCTTTGCCGTCACCTGCTTCTTCTCCTGCTCAAGCTTTTCGTCCATGGCTCTCCTCCTGCTGTTCTCTCCTGATTTCTTCGACTCTGACCTCCGCCGCGCCGTCCAGGAAGCGAAGGCTGAGCCGCTCTCCCGTCGAGAGGCTTTCGGCGCTCTGCACGGCTGTGCCGTCCGCATGGGCGGCATAGGCATAGCCGCCTGTCAGACGATTGAGCGGAGAAGCCGCGCGAAGGCGCGCCGCGAGCAGCTGAAACGCCGCCCGCCGCGCCTGTATCTTTTTGTTCAGTCCTGCCTCGAGTCCCTGCCGCAGTGCGAGGGTGCGCTGCTGTCTCGCGCTGAGCAATTCCTCGGGCGCGTTCAGCCGAAGCCGGAAGCCTGCCCCTCTTGCGCGCGCGCGGAGATCGCCCACTTTCTCCCGAAGCCCCCGGGACAGTTGCTGCCGTAACCCCGCAATCAGGGCCAGCTGCGCCGCCAGATTCGGGACACCGCGCTCCGCCGCTGCCGAAGGCGTCGCCGCGCGGAGATCCGCGACAAAGTCGAGAAGGGTCACATCCGACTCGTGCCCGACCGCGGAAATCAGAGGCGTCTCACAGGCGTAGGCTGCCCGCGCAACCCGCTCGTCGTTAAAGCACCAGAGATCTTCGAGTGAACCGCCGCCGCGTCCCACAATCATGAGATCCACGCCGCGCCGGTCGAGGGTCCGAATCCCCCGCACGATGCTCTCTGCCGCGCCCTCTCCCTGCACCAGCGCCGGATAGAGCACAATTTTGACATAGGGATTCTGTTGGCGGGCAACGGTCTGAATGTCATGAATCGCCGCGCCGCTCGGGCTCGTCACGACGCCGAGCGTCAAAACGAAGCGCGGCAGTGGCTTCTTGTGCGCCGCGTCAAAGAGGCCTTCCGCCTCAAGCGCGCGGAGACGCGCCTGATAGAGCGCATAGAGCTCACCCTGCCCCAGTTTCTCGACGGTTTTCGTGTTCAGCTGGTAGACGCCCGCTTTTTCGTAGACGGTCACAGCTCCCGTACAGACCACCTGCATGCCGTCCGCAAGGCGCATGCCGAGGCCGAGTGCATTCTGCCGGTAAATGACGCCGCGGAGTTCCGCGCCGCTGTCCTTCAAGGTAAAGTAAATATGCCCGCTCGCGTGATACTTCACATTGGAGAGCTCGCCCTGCACGCGAAGTCCCGCGAGCAGAAAATCCTCGCGGAACAGATTGCCCACATAGGCATTGAGCTGCGTCACCGTATAGATCGTTGCCATTTAGACCAGTTTCGCGAGGACGCCGTTCACAAAAGAGGGTGCCTCTTCTCCGCCGAATTTCTTTGCGAGCTCCACGGCCTCATTGATGGCGACTTTCTCCGGGATGTTCTCGTCGAAACGGAGCTCGAAGCAGGCGAGGCGGAGTATTGTGAGCTCCACGCGCCCCATCTGCCGGAGACTCCAGCCGGAGGACGCCTGCTGCAGAATGCCGTCGATCTCCTCGCGCTGGTCGAGAACGGCTTTGACGCGCTCCCGGCATATTTTCCGCTCTTCCTCACTGAATTCCGGACTCTCGTCCTCTTCGTCCGGAACTTCGCATAAATACGCATCAATCTGCCCGTCCGCCTCCGCAGGCGCGCAAAAATCGGTGCTGAACAGCATTTTAAAGCAATGCTCTCTGAGCGCTCGTCTTGTCATCTCCTATCCTTTCCAAAGCACATACTTAGTCGAAGTATAGCGCAATTCGGCGCGATTCACAAGGCGAGAACCTCGCCGCGCGCTGTCGAGTAAATGAGCTTCTCTGCGACCGTCTTCTCCTCCGTCATCGCGAGTGCCCGCGCATAGAGAGAAAGTTGTGCTGTATATTTCTCGCGGTAATGCGCTTCCTCCGTCGCCTTGTCGGTCTTATAGTCGAGCACCACAAGTTGCCCTGCCTCCTCAAACCAGGCGTCAATCACGCCCTGCACGACCACCGGTTCCTCGCTCTGTCTGGACGGATCGGCCTCGCGCGCCGGTATCGCCATCACAAAAGAAGTCTCGCGGTGCAAGGTGCCGGCGCGCTGCGCGCTCGCGAGCCGCGCCGCGAGCGCACTCTGCAGAAAACGGATGACAGGCGGCAGGGCGATCAGCGTCCCGTCTTCTTCCGGCAGTGCGCCGGTCTCCGCCAGCTCTTTCAGAAAATCCCGAAGCCCCTCCTCTGTCCAGGACCGGGTAAAATCAATCCGCTCAAACAGTTTGTGGTAGGCGGTACCCCGCCGCGCAGCAGCCTCGCTTCCCCCGTCCTGCGGGAGGGAAAAGAGCGGCGCGGAGAGCCCCTCCTCCCGCTCTTCCCTGAGCCGCTTCAGTTCCGAAGCGCTCCACTTGACCTGAAGCCGCACATCTTCCGCGTGGGCATAGGGCTTCATGAGCGGCGCAAAGCGGGCGACCTCTGTCTCTGTCGGCGGGGTCTCTTCGGCTTTTCGGAGTTCTTCCCGGAGCCGGAGTACCTTCTCACCCGTCTCGAGAATCTCACGCGCCGCGGCCTCACTGCTCACCTTCCGCGGGACAATCCGGCAAAGCGCCTTGTCCCGCGCCATTGCCATGAGAATCCATTCGAGATAGCTGTTTGCGCTGCGGAGCTCTGCCGTGCAGAGCGGCTCGTCGCTGCTCTCACCGTCCGGCAGCGGCTCTGTTCCCTCCTTGAAACCGGCGACCAGAATCAGCTTCTCCTTGGCGCGCGTCATCGCAACATAGAGCACGCGGAGTTCCTCCCCGAGCGCCTCCGTCCTGAGGTGCCAGGCAAACGCCGCCTTCTTCGCCGTGCCGCCCTTGGCATGCAAGTCGTAATCGACCGCATCGGCCGCAATGCCGAGTTTCTCGTCGTAGAGAATGCCGCGGTTCAGATCCCGCTGGTTAAACCGCTTCGAGAGACCGGCCAAAAAGACAATCGGGAACTCCAGCCCCTTTGACTTATGCACGGTCATAATGCGGACCGCCGCTGCCTCCTCGCCGGGAAGCTGCGCCGAACCGTAGTCGGCGTTGTATTTTTTCAGATTGTCAATATAGCGCACAAAGTCGCTGAGTCCGCGGTACCCGATGCTCTCAAACTCCTCGGCCTTCACAATCAGCATCTGCAGATTCGCAAAGCGGAGCTCACCGCCCGGGCGCGCCGCTTCCTCGTTCCGGTAGCCGCTCTCTGTATACAAAAGTCGCAGAAATTGCGGGAGCTCGAGATAGCTCTCCGCTTCCCGCCAGGCCTCGAGTTTCCGGAAGAGCGCGGCGGCTTTCACCGCGGCCGTGCTCTCAGGCGCTGTCGCGACGGCCGCTTCGAGGCGCTCGTAGAGACTCACGCCCTCCCCCTTTGCCGCAAGAGAGGCAAGCTCCTCTTCGCTGAGACCGCCGATCGGCGCGCGGAGCACAGCTGCGAGCGGAATATCGCGGAAGGGATTATCGATCGCGCGGAGTAAGCTCAACACCGTTCTGACCTCCGTCGCGTCAAAGTAACCGGTCTTCTGCTCGGCGAGCGCCGGAATACCGTGGCTCATCAACACTTCGACAAAGCGCTCCGCCTGCCCGGAAGTCGCGCGGAGTAAAATCGCAATGTCACCGTAAGTAGCCGCTCGGAGGCCGCCTTCGCCGTCCGAAATCCGAAGCCCCTTTGCCGGGTCAAGCAGCTCCCGGATGCGGGTCGCGATGGCCTCTGCCTCGACAACCGCCGCTGTCTCCTCACCCTCTGCGTCCCTCTCGACCAGCATGAGTTCGGTCGCATAGCTGTCCTCGCTGCCCTCAGGTATCGGAAACGCCGCCCCCGGATAGAGCGCCGCATCCACATCGTAGCGGACGCCGCCGAGTTCTTCGCGCATGAGATACGAAAAAACGGCATTGCAACTCGCGAGCACCGCTTCGCGGCTTCGGAAATTTTTGCGGAGATCCACCCGTGTGTCAATCCCGGGTTCCGCTGCGCCGCCGTCATCCTTCCGGTACTTGCGGTATTTCTCCGCAAAGAGCTCGGGCTTTGCGTGGCGAAAACCGTAAATCGACTGCTTGATATCGCCGACCAGAAAAAGTCTTCCGGTCTCGATGGCGCGGAGCAACTCTTCCTGCACCCCGTTTGAATCCTGGTATTCGTCGACATAGATTTCCCGAAACGCAGACTGATATTCCCGCGCAATTTCGCTCGGATGCCGCTCTCCCGCGGCGTCGCTCTCCCAAAAGAGCGCCAGAGTCTCGTGCTCCAGGTCGGAAAAATCCAAGAGATTCTTTTCCCGCTTCTTTGCCAGAAAGCGCGCCGAAAAGTCGCGCGCCAGACCGATCAGCGTGCGCACAGTCTCAGCGTCTTCGCCCCTGTCCGCGCCTTCCGCATCTCCCCGCCCGAAAGCCTCAAGCGGTTTTTTGAGCGCCTTTTTCCAAAACTCCCGGAGGCTTTTGACGCGGGACGCGCAGTCCGGGTCGCTGTCCTTTTTGTTCCTCCCGAGTCTGTCGTAGCTCTGAAAGGCTGTGAGCGCAAGGCAGGCGGACGGATAGTCCTCCGCCGCCCGGAGGCGCTGCAGTTTGCCGAGATCGCTCTGCACCGCGCCCTCATAGCCGTTTAGGCCTCCCTCTTCACAGAGAAGCTGTGCCTCCTCCGCAAAGCCGCAGAGTTCGGCGCCGAGCTTCCGAAACTCTTCCGCCATGTAACGCTGATAGGCACTCTCCGATACATTGCCGTCCGTCCGCTCTGCTTCCGCTTCGACGCGCAAAAGCCACTCCTCCGGCCAGGGCAGACTCTCCGCAAACCGATAGAGCGCGAGAATCTCCTCGCCGATGCCGAGATCTGCCTTGCCCTGCGAAAAGGCATCCGCAAAGCGGAGAAAAGCCGGATCCGCCTTCTCGTACTGTTCTTCCAGAAGTTCTTCCAGCACATCGTTTTGCAGGATGCGCAGCTCTTCCTCGCTGCCGACGCGAAACGCCGGATCGACCGCGAGACGGTCCGCGTGCTCCCGGAGCACGGTCAGACAGAAGCTGTCTATCGTCGTGATTCGCGCGGCATCCAGTTCCGCGAGTTCCCGCTTGGCGCGCGCCGCGATTCCGGACTCTCCGTCTCGAAGCGCCTGCTGCAGACAGTCCTCAAGTCTGCGCCGGATGCGCTCCCGCATCTCGGCAGCTGCGGCGCGGGTAAAGGTCATGATGAGCAGTTCATCGATATCGACCGGATGCTTCGGGTCCAAGACTCTCGCGACAATGCGCTCGGTCAGAACCGCGGTTTTTCCGCTGCCCGCCGCCGCCGAAATCAAAAGCCTTCGGTCGGAGAGCGCAATGGCTCTCTCCTGTTCTTCGGTCCAACGTGTCATCGCCCTGTCTCCTCTCCCGCCGCTCGGTCAATTTCGGCAAAGACTTCCTCTGCCTTCTGCTTTTTGTTCCGCCGCACCTTGTAGCCGGTCAGATTGGCATCAAAGGCGCAGACATCACGGTAGGGACAGTACTCACAACTCGTATGCCCGTCCTCCTCGAGCGGCAACACCCGAACGTTGCCGCCGAGTATCGCCTCGCCGGCCTCCCGGAGTTTTTCCTTTGCGTAGGCCTGCAATTTGAAGAAGCGGCCGGCATCCACCGTATTCTCACCGAGGCGAATTTTTCCCTCGCTGGTCCGGACCGGCAGAAAATCCGCCGCGTCTTCGCCGTCGCCCGCGAGCAAGGTGAGCGCTGTCTCGTCGCTGTTCATGAGTCCGCTCGGTGTCAGCTCTTTTAACTTTGCCTTCCGGAGCGCCTCCTCTGTCCGGATTTTCTCGAGGTCCACAAACGCATCGCCGACCGGCGCGTAAAAAACGGCCCCCGGCAATATTTCCTTGTCCGGATACTGCCGTTCAAAGAGCTCTGTGATTGCGGAGAGATAAATCAAAAGCTGTAACTGTGAGCCGCTCAGTATCTTATAGGGCTCCCAGCTCGTGGCCCCTGTCTTATAGTCGACCACCTTGACATAGAGTTTTCCCTCGTGTTCCGCCGTATCGACGCGGTCAATGTTGCCGCGGAGCTGCATGCTGCCGACGGAAAGCGCCGGTGTGCTCTCGGGCGCATCCTTGCTCGAAAAGCGCAGTTCCTCCGCGAGCGGCCGGTACGAGCCCCGTCTCAGCTGCTCTGCCATTACGAGGATGCTCTGCGTCACAATCCGTGTTAATTTTCCGACAATCCAGCGGTTCTTTGCGCTGTCCTTGTAGAGGCCGCTCGCATCCGCCTCCACCGCCTCTCGCACCGCATCGGCGGCAGCGGCGCGAAGTTCATCGTCCGAATACGCCGCAGGGCTCTTCTCTGCCTTCGCCGCCGCGCGGAACACAAGCTCAATCGCGCGGTGTGCGAGACTTCCGAGGTCCTGCTGCGCGATCTGAAATTCCGGCAGCTGTCTGAGACGCAGCCCGTAGTTCGCAAAGTGGCGGAACGGGCAGCGGAAATACTCTTCAACGCGGGTCACCGAGCCGGTCAGCACCTCGCCGTAGAGCGCAAGCGCAGTCTCCCGGAACAGTTGCCCCTCGGCATAGAGGGCGCAGGCAGCATCCGCGAGCATCCCGGCCTCGCGCTTTCTCTCGGTGTCCGCCGCAAACGCAGAGAGCAGGGAAGCGGCCGAGGCGGCCGCGCTGTTATCTTCGTTTTCCTCCGCGGCTTTTCGGGCCGCGCGGAGCGCCCGGATCAGCGCCTGCTCGGCCTCGGGCGTCGAATAAAAGCGCTCTCCCGTCTCCGGCGCCGCAGCGCGGAGTCTCGGGAACAGCTGCTCCAGATGCCGCAGCAAAAAGGAGGGGCGCAGCGCCTTACCGCTCCGGTCCACCGTCGAATAGCTGATGTGAAGCTGTTCGGACGCCTCGGTCAGCAGGCGGTAGAGATAAAACCGCTGCTCATAGAGCTGCGCCTTGCTGCCCGGCGCGAGCGTAAGCCCTGCGGCCCGGAGCGCCTCCCGCTCCCGCTCGCTGAGCACACCGCCCTCTTCGCGGCGCTTGGGGAGCACGCTGTCATTTGCTGCGAGCAGAAAGAGCACTTTGACATCGAGGAAACGGGTTCTCGTCAAATCGCCGAGCGTGACGCGGTCCGCATAGGCCGGAATCTGTCCGATGTGAATTTCTCTGAGCCCGCTCTCCAGCACACCCGCCATGTCCGCGCGGGACAGTCGCTCTCCCGCAAGCACCTCCCGCATCTCTCGCAAAATGCGCTGCGTCTCCGGGTAGACTTCCGAAAATTCCCGGGCACGGGGCGCCTCGCCCGCCGCAAGAAACCGCTCGGCGGCGTGCTGCAGCTTTTCTTCGACCGCAAGCTGTTCCATCAGCCCTTCGAGAAGTGCGGCGATTACCGCGACATCTGCCTCCCCCTCCGAAAAAGCCTCCCGAAGCGGCAGGAGCAGGTTCAGCATCTCCTCCTTAAACCGGTTCAGCGCCTCCAGATCGGCGCCCTCCAGTTCCTTCGGGCAGTACGAAAACGGCTCCCGGAGTCGTTTCAAATGCCGGACGCCGGTCAGGGTCACATAGTTTTCGAGCAGCGCTGTCAGTTTCCATTGATCTGTGACCAGCGGATTATGCAGAAAGCGGAAAAAGGTGCGCGGCGAAAAGTTCTCCCGGACACAGAGCAGGGCGGCATTCAGAAGTTCGGGCAGCGGATTGGCGCGCACCGTCAGATTTTCGTCGAGATGAGCGGGAATCCCGGCCGCAAGCAAGGCCTCGGAAAAGAATTCGCCGAGCCCCTGAAAATCCGCGACGACAACCGCAATGTCGCGGTAGCGATAGCCCTCATCCTTCACGAGGCGGAGGATATGTCTCGATAGCGCCGCTGCCTCTGCCTCCGGGGACTCCTGTGCCGCGACCGTCAGGGCCTGCACCTTGTCCGGATAGACGGCGCCGTCGTAACGGAGCGCATGCGCATCGAGAAATGCGAGTTCCGGCGCCTTGAGGCGCGCGGCGCCCGGAAAGCTGCGGTCTTCCCCGTGCGGAATGCGCACCCGGTCCGCGATTTCCCCGATGCGGCGGATATACTCGGTCGAGAGATGAAACAGCTCTTCTTCCGGCAGCTGCCGATAGGGATTCAGCGCCGTGTCGAGCGAGACCACAAAGCGCACATCGGCCGCGACGGCAAGCAATTCCTCGAGGACGCGATACTGCACCGGCGTAAAGCCCACAAAGCCGGCGAGCAGAATATGCGCGCCGCGAAGCAACTTCGAACTTGCGACACAACCCGCAAAGCAACCGAGAATTTCTTCCTTCGGCAGCTGTTTGCCCTGTACGAAATCCCGAACGCCCTGATAGAGCAGGGAAAAGTCGCGGAGTTTCATCGAGAGCTGCCGCTTTTTCTCCGTTGCCGCGAGTTCCGCAAAACGCGACGGCGCGGCGCCGTATTGCAGACATTCGGAAATCATGGACTTCACCCGTTCCACAAAGCCCGCCTTTTTGACCTTGCCCTTCCAGAGTGTCAGTTCCTTTTCCAGAAGACTGCCGACGCGCCGCACGACCATCGCCTTGCCGCTCTCATCCATAATCGGCGGAAGCTGCACATTTCGCTCCTGAAACACCCGATAGGCGAGTCGGTTTAATGATAAAGCCTCCAGATTCCGCGACGCATGGCGCGGGTGCAGGGCGAGCAGTTTCTTCTGTACCAGCATACTGTACTGTTCCGGCACCAGGACAAAAAAGCGCTCTTCCGGAGCCTCGAGGGAAGCCTCGATCATGTCCAGAAAAGCGCGCTCGGTTTTTTCACTGCCGGAAGAACCGAGATAAAAGGAATACGCCACGCAAAACCTCCTCAGTTTGATTGCGACTGCTGTTCCTGCATCAATTGCTCATAAAGTGCCGCCGGAACCTCGGCGCGCACATAGATACCCTCGGGCTCATAGCGTTCCTCAAGGAGTTTACCCTGACGGCGTATGCTCTGAATGCGGCCCGCCGCGGCATAGGGGAACAGCGCCTCAAAAGCCCGGCGACTCTTCTTTTTCTCCGCCGAAATCAGCTCTTTCAGCGCCGCAATCCCCTCGCCGGTCGCCGCCGAAATCCGGACGGAAGCTGCCGCATGAATGTCCTTCGGCAGTGCCTCCGTGCCGGGAAGATCTGTTTTGTTGTAAACCGCGATAATGCTGTGATCTTCCAGCGCCTTCAGTTCCCGCAGCGTCTCATAGACCACCGCCATCTGTGTGTCCGCCTCCGGCGAGGACGCATCGACTACATGGAGTATCAGGTCCGCATAACGCGCCTCCTCAAGCGTCGAGTGAAACGCCTCAATCAGCTGGTGCGGCAGCTTCCGGATAAAGCCGACCGTATCCGTGACGAGAACTTCTTCGCCGCCCGGCAGCGCGAGTTTTCTGGTGGTCGGATCCAGGGTCGCAAAGAGTTTGTTTTCCGCGAGAATTTCGGCATCGGTGAGCCGGTTTAACAAAGTCGACTTGCCGGCATTCGTATAACCGACCAGCGCGACAATGTAACTGCCGCTTTTCTCCCGCTGCGCTCTCGAAACTTCCCGGTGGCGCTTCAGCTCCCCAAGCTTGTCGCGCAAAAAACTGATGCGCGCGCGGATGGCGCGGCGGTCAAGCTCCAGTTTCTGCTCGCCCGGTCCCCGGGTGCCGACTCCGCCGCCGAGGCGGGAGAGCGAGCTGTGCATACCGAGAAGATGCGCCTGGGTGTAGTGGAGCTGTGCGAGTTCCACCTGCAGCTTGCCCTCGGCCGTGACCGCGTGCTGCGCAAAAATATCGAGGATAATCATCGTGCGGTCCATGATCTTGACACCGAGCGCCTCGCTTAAGTTCTTCATCTGCGCCGGAGACAGCTCATCGTCGGCCGCCACCGCATCAGCCTCCAGACTGAGAAGCAGCTCCCGTAGTTCCTCCACCTTGCCTTTTCCGAAATAGGTGCCGGGATCCGGCGCTTCGCGCGGCTGCAGGAGGCGGCCCACCGACTCCGCGCCGGCGGTCTTCAGGAGTTCGCCGAGCTCCGTGAGCGATTCCTCGCTCCCGTCCCGCTCGCGCTGCTGAATGCCGATCAGAACAACCCGCTCTTTGGCCTCTTCGGTGACAATCAGTTCAGCCATCATTTCCTCCTACTCTCGTCTTTAAAAACGCAATTTCATGCTCCAGCATCTCTTTGTCGCCCAGGCCGCTCTCCAGGAGAGCCGTAAAGCGCTGCAGCGCATCGGCATACTCCCCGCGGTATTCCTGGCAGACAGCTTCGCGCTCCCGGAATGTCGCCTGTTCTTCCGCATTTGCGGCCGTGAGCTTTTCGCCCACCTCGAACACGGCAAATGCCTCTTCCGTCTTCTTTACGCTGACCAGAAGATCGCCGTAGTGCAGCAAAAAGCGACTGTCCTCTTTGGCGCCCGGATACGCTTTCTCATACGCCGCACGCACGGTCTCCAATTCTGCGGCGCTCCCCTTACTCCGCGCTGTCTCGCCGAGCAGATAGAGTGCTTCGAGGTGCAACGCCCGGTCTCCGCCCGCTTTCTCCGCCTCGTCATAGTAGGCAAGCGCTGTATCCCAGCCCTTGTCCGCCTTAACGGCCGCCGCACAGGCGAGATCCAGATACGCCGCCTTGCGGCCGTCCTTTTGGAGCAGAAGCTCGTAGTGCGTCAGCGCGTCCTCATACTTGCCCGCGCGATACTCCGCCTCGGCGAGATAACCGAGAATATCCGCCTCCTCCTTATCCTGCTGTGCCGTACCGTAATAATCGGTCGCATGGCGGAAGGCATCGATTGCGGCCTCATAGTTCTGTTTCTGCATCTCCGCAATACCGAGCGAGCGATACTTTCTGACCGCCTGCCCGCGCGCGCCGCAACCGCTGAAAAGCAGCAGCGCGACCGGGAGGGCAATGACCAGTCCCTGTCTCTTCTGCATGACTCTGTTCCTCACTGAATCCCCGTGCTGCCAAAACCGCCGCGATTTTCGCCCTCTAATTTCTCGACTTCCCGGAAGACAAGACGCGGCTGATGCTCCGTGATGCGGAATTGACAGATTCTGTCATTCACATGAATCTCCGTGTCCCGCACCGCGAGTGCCGGGAAAAACCACTGGTCGTCGTCGCCGCCGTAGCTCTCATCGATGACACCCATCGAATTGACCTGTAAAATGCCGAAGTTCTTGAACGTGGAGCTCCGCGGCACCACATGTGCCTCATAACCCGCGGGAAGCTGCATCGCAATTCCGAGCGGAATCAGGCGAAACTCTCCCTTCTTGAGACTCACCTCTTCCGCCGCGCGGAGATCCACCCAGTCACTCTTGCCGTCGATATAGCGGAGGCGCTCGATGTCCTCGCTGAAATATTTGATTTTAATCTCCATCTTCGCTGTCCTCTCCGAGCTTTCCCTCTTCCGTCCCGAAGCGGTAGTTTAACTCCCGCTTCACCTCTTCCTGAATCTCTGCCTCCTGATCCGGCGTGACCGAGGGCAAATCCTGCTTCGAGTCCACACCGAAGCGCCGCAAAAACTCTTCCGTGGTCGCAAAGAGGGCTGGACGCCCCGGAGCGTCCAGCCTTCCGGCTTCATAGATGAGTCCGTACTCAATCAGCTTGTTGACTGCGTGATCGGAGGACACACCTCGTATCTTTGCGATTTCCATCTTGGTGACAGGCTGGCGGTAGGCAATAATCGCAAGGGTCTCGAGCACGACCTGACTCAGAACCTGCCGCCGCGGCTCCTTCGCGACGCGAATCAAGGCGTCGTAAAACTCCCGCTTTGTGCCGAGTTGCCAGGCATTCTCGAGGCGGAGCAGCTGTACCCCGCGATTCGCTTCCGCATATCGCGCCGCGAGCCGTTCGGCCGCAGCCTCTGCTTCCGCTGCCGTACATTCCAGTGCCGCTGCCAGCAGACTGGTCTCAACCGATTTTCCCATGGTAAAGAGCACTGCCTCTACCACCGCCTCCTGTCGCTGCATCTCTGCCTCTGTCATGCGCCTTCCTCCACTCGATAGTATGTTCTATTATACCGCCTCCTTTCCGCTCTTGTCCATGCGGCTTTTCTCACTTCGCCCGGCAGTTGCAACCTGCGCTACAACTGCATGTGCCCTTGTTTTTATCGTCGCCTTCGACACTTCTCTTTCCGCGCTGTTTTCCCTGCTGCTGATCGTTCTCCGGTCTGCCCTCCGGGCGATTACCGTTCTGACCTCTGTCGCCCTGCTGACTGCCGTTCTCCGGTCTACCCTCCGGGCGGTTACCGTTCTGTCCTCTGCCGTTCTGCTGACCGCCGTTCTCCGGTCTGCCCTCCGGGCGGTTACCGTTCTGACCTCTGCCGCCCTGCTGACCTTCGTTCTCCGATCTGCTCTCCGGACGGTTACCGTTCCGGCTTCTGCTGCCCTGCTGACCGCCGTTCTCCGGTCTACCCTCCGGGCGGTTACCGTTCTGACCTCTGCCGTTCTGCTGACCGCCGTTCTCCGGTCTGCCCTCCGGGCGCTTGCCATTCTGACCTCTGCTGCCCTGCTGCCCACCGTTCTCCGGTCTGTTCTCCGGGCGCTTGCTATTCCGGCCTCTGCCGTTCTGCTGACCGCCGTTCTCCGATCTGCCCTCCGGACGGTTGCTTTCGCCACGCTGCACTGTACTGCGGTCATCGCGCACTTCGCCATCCCTGTCTTCTTCGAATGCGCCGCCGTTCTGCTGGCCTCTGCTACTCGGCCGACCGTTCTGCTGACCTCTGCGATTCTGACGATCGACCTGCTGATCTCTGCCGCCCTGCTGAGCACCGTTCTTCGGTCTGCCCTCCGGACGCTGTCCGTTCGGGCGTCCTTCCGGCATGCTACCCGGAGCGCCGTGGTTTCCGCCATTCCCCGTGTTTGTATTCGCACTGTCATTTACAGTCACAGTCTGACTCTCGCTTCCGACGGTCACGGTATAGCTCTCATCCTGCTTCAGATCCGCGGCGCTAAAGAGCAAGGTGTTAAACGCCTGCGTCGTAGCGGTATTCTCATATACCACATTGCCCTTCGAGTCCGCAATCGTCACCTTGGTCCCAGCCCCCTGCGTCGAATTGAGGGAAACGACCAGGCTCTTCTGCGTCGAGCCGCTGTCATTTAACGCCTGGAACATGCCGCTGTCCCCCGTCACGAAGACAGTACCGCCGGTAATAACGCCCTTGCCGTCGTAGTCGAGCGGCGCATTTCCGCCGTCCGAAGGACCATCGACCACAACCGTGCCGCCGCTGATGGTAAGATCGCCATTCGAATCAATGCCGTCGCCGCCTGCCTTGACGGTGACCATTCCGCCGCTGATGCGAACAGCTGCGCCCTCGGTTGCCTGTCCCGGTGCGGCGTCGCTGCCGGAACCGTCGGAGGCATTAATGCCGTCATCCTTTGCAGTCACCGTGATGATACCGCCCTGAATGTCTACGACCAGACCTTCCAACCCTTCCTCCGACTCGGTGACATCGATACTGCCGTTCCGAATGGTCAGAGTCCCATCCGCGTGGATGCCGTCATCTCCCGCTTTCAAAGTGAGTGTGCCGCCCTCCACAGTGACATTCGCCTCACTGTGAATCGCATCCTCTGCGTTTCCCTGTACTGCCAGAGCACCGTTTCCGGAAATCGTGAGGTCTGACTTCGTATAGATCGCTACCTTGTTGTCCTCCGCGCTGTTTCTCAAATCCAAGACCGCATTCTCCGTGCCATCCCGCAGGACAATCGTGACGCTTGCACCGCTCTCGAATACCAGCGGCGCATTGGTCGAATTGCTGATCGTGAAGCCGTCAAAAATCAGCTTGATTTCCGCGCCCTCTTCTGCATCCACTACCAGCTGACCCTCCGTGAAGTTTCCGCGAAGCACATAGGTGCCTGCCTTCCGAATGGTCACTGTGCCGTCTGCCGCAACCGCACCGTCGCCGGTAACCGTGATATCACCGCCGTTTGCGCTGATGACGGTTGCATCGGCCGTGTTCTCGACCGCGCCTTCTCTGTGTTCCGCATTCGCCTCCGTTGCACTCCGCGCCGTAAGGCTTGCGGCTGCGCCCGCATAGCTTCCGCAGGCGCCGAGCGCCATTGCGAGGGAGAGCGTTGCCGCTGTCAGTACAAGATATTTCTTTTTCATAAGATTGCTCCTTTCCGCCAAATCATGGCACCGAAGGATTTCTTCGGGTGTTTGTTTGTTGATGGTGACACTTTACCAAGCGAAGCTGAAAGGAAGCTGAAAGAAACCGGCATTTCTGTGAAGACTCTGTGAAAAAAAGAAGCTGTCCGCAAATCTGCGGACAGCTTCTTTGAAGCCTTTTTCGATTCGTTTAATTGTCGCCGAGCGACGCAAAGCCGTAGGCATTGACCAGGGCATCTACCTTCCGTCCCTCACGGCAGAGCGGGCATTCCCGATAATCATAAGACGCATAATCCGGAATATCCTTCTTTCCGAATACCGCGGAAATCGGAATATCATGGTAGTTCTCGAAGGCACTGAAGATGGCCGATACGCCTGCAAGGGTACCGCCGTAGTACTGGATACACTCGAGTACCTTATCGAGCGTGCGTCCCGTCGTGATACTGGACATCAGCACCATGATGTTCTTTTCCGCAATCTCCGGGAGCAAATTATTGCGGAAGATGAGCTGAGAGTTCGAGTTGAATTCCGGATGCACGACATACATGGTCTTGTGCGCATTCGTGGAGAGGAAGCCCTCCTTGGTCAACTCATCCGCGAGATAGGCGCCTATGACATCCGTGCCCTCCATGCAGACGATGGTATCGATTACCGTGCCGAAGAGATAGGTTCCCGTCAAAAAACGCGCAATTTCCTTCGCCTCACCGCTTCTTGTCTTCAAGGTCGTCACATCAATGTAGTAGTTGATGTGCGCATGATTCGAGGCGAAATGCCCCTTCCGAATCTTGAGAGGCGCATCACAACCGGCAGTGTAAATCTTTGTATAATTGATTTCTTGCATAACGCTTCCTCCTTTTGACAAGTCCTTATAAGATGATTGTAAAAGAACTCGGAGGCGAATGCAACAAAAAAACTCAGAGCCTTCGCTCTGAGTTGAAATCCTGCCGGCGACCGGGGTCGAACCGGTACGGTCATTCCTGACCACAGGATTTTAAGTCCTGGGCGTCTGCCTATTCCGCCACGCCGGCAAATAGCATCAACGCCTGATGCAACGACCCGAAACGGACTTGAACCGTCGACCTCCGCCGTGACAGGGCGGCGCTCTAACCAACTGAGCCATCGGGCCAAAACTCCTCGTGTTGGACTCGAACCAACGACACCGCGGTTAACAGCCGCGTGCTCTACCGACTGAGCTAACAAGGAATACTACTGAAGTGGAGCTTCGGGGACTCGAACCCGGGACCGATCGGTTATGAGCCGACTGCTCTAACCAGCTGAGCTAAAGCTCCAAGGTGAGTTCCTAAACTCTAGTGACCCCAACGAGGTTCGAACTCGTGTTACCGCCGTGAAAGGGCGATGTCTTAACCGCTTGACCATGGGGCCATCTTTACACCCTGAAAACCGCACACAGAATTTTTATCTATTCATCTCTTTTCCCAAACCCTTTGGTTAAACCCTCGACCGATTAGTAAGAGTCAGCTGAACGTGTCGCCACGCTTACACCTCTCTCCTATCTACCTTGTCGTCTTCAAGGGGTCTTACCGCTTTCGCATGAGATATCCCATCTTGAGGGGGGCTTCACGCTTAGATGCCTTCAGCGTTTATCCCGTCCCGACTTGGCTACCCGGCCATGGGGTTGCTCCCCAACCGGTGCACCAGTGGTCAGTCCATCCCGGTCCTCTCGTACTAAGGACAGCTCCTCTCAGATATCTTACGCCCGCGCCGGATAGGGACCGAACTGTCTCACGACGTTCTGAACCCAGCTCGCGTACCGCTTTA
>ERZ773037.123-NODE-123-length-39678-cov-3.252177_pt1 | contig 39678 bp, 49 predicted proteins | sample MGYA00511466_ERZ773037 | MGnify/ENA primary metagenome ERZ773037 (study PRJEB29015, sample SAMEA2738146) | human oral metagenome | biome: human oral; feature: human-associated habitat; material: saliva | place: China | collected 2202 ... | reverse complement strand
TACTCACCTGTGGGTAGACCGGCTAGGCGTGAGAAACAGATACGCTCGAAGTTGGCGTTATGCGCCGTCTTCGTTACCGCATCATCCCACAAGCCGGGTATACGACGCATTTCGTCTTCATTGGTTGTTATCTTCACTTCCCCATCATCAACCGCATATGCGGCCATAAGGATACGAAAACTAGGGTGCTCAGTATAGGCATAAACCCCTACTTTTTGAAGGTCTAGCTCGCAATAAGTTTCAATGTCAATATCTACGTTTTGCATAGCGATAGCCGGGGTTAGTAGCCCCGGCTCGTTCACCACCTCTTACTTCGCGTTATCGGCTACAATTCCCCAAAAGTCGCTTTCCTCTACCTTGAGTGCGTACCCGTCTTCGTAGTCACCAATTACTGCATCGGCGATAGCGTCAATGTCGTAATCTTCGCTGATAGCGTCCCCGGCTTCGATTACCTCGATAATCTCACGCTCAATAGCTTCTTCGCGGGTGGTGTAGGTTGCCTTTCCCATTTGTCTTACCTTTTCTGTAGTTACGCCTTAGGGTATTTCCCTTGACACTTACAAGTGTACAAGATTTGAACTTTTGAAACAACCTAGTTTCACGTGAAATAACTCACATAACGAAAACCCCCGGCTATTCCACACGCCGGGGGTTTTCTGCACACAAAGTTCGCTAACATCTGGTTAGCTACCGCGTTTTACGTCTACGGTTCGACGGGTCTGTTAGATAAGGTCTTCACCCTCGCTCTCGGTGCCCACAGGCTCGAACAAGTCAGAGGCTTTCACAGGTGCGCCCCCGGCCAGTGGTTCACCATCACGGGTTTTCTGAACAGCGAGAATCTGGAACGACACACCCTTACCGTTAGTACTGTACGGGAATGCTTCAATAGCCGCACGGGCATACACACCTGAATAGATTTCGCTCTTATCCAGAATTTCGTTCACGTTCTGGTCTACCACGCTAGGCTTGCGGTCGGCATTGGCGCGAACCGACATGTAGTAACAGCCTTCGTACTCTGGGCGGTCTGACTCATCGCCGTCTCGCAAAGTGTTTCGCCAATTCTTCGGGATTTGACCGCCGAACCTCGTCTCTTTACCGTTACGAAGCGCCGCCTGTTGTGCGTTACGAATCTTTTCTACGGTCTTTTTATCACTCTTAGGAATAATGAGCGTAGCTGAGTATTTGGGGGTGTCACCGTCTTCACCCGCGTAGGGCTCGAATAGGTGAACGAATGATAGGCGAACTTCGCCGGTGGTGATACGGGTGTTTTCTTTAGCCATGTTTAGACTTCCTAACTGCTTATCGGTTTAGACGTATTGATAGATACTGAGTTCATCATCTGGAGTAAACTCAATACCATAGGCGTTATAGAACGCCTCTACGGTGAGAAGCGTAAGGCTTCTTGCACCGCTCTTGATGCGCTTGAGTGTATCAGGGTGTAAACCCGCCCGCTCGCACATCTCTTTTTCGCTCCCGATACCGTGCGTAGCACGCCAACGGTCAAGAGCGTCAAAGTCAATTTTAACTCGATTATTCATTACCGAACATCTCGCTTACCTCTTGTTTCTTGCTAATCGCCTTACGGCGGTCTGACTCTGGAACTAACGACGGCTTACCCTCTGTCATCTGTAGGGCATCACCTAGCACGCCGGGTAACTCTTTCTTACCCACTAGCTTGTCAAGGTCTGTAACCCCGGCTAGTTTACGGGTGGTAAATTGCTCAACGCTGTAGCCCGCGTCCGTAAGCCGCTTGGTAGCCGCGTCCGTATCTGCAACAACCCGGCGCGAACCAGAGCGAACGACTTTCCATCCGGGTATCTCTTGCCCTTGCTCATAGGCTAGTTCAAGAGAAGATTCTTCTAGATGCTTTATCCAGGATTTTATCTCTCCCACTCGTTCCAGGTACCCGGCGCGGTCTTCAAGAGAAATAACGTTTGGGTCCTCTTCAAACGCGATAGCCGCGATTGATTCTGCCCGTGGTTTGCATATACCCCCCGCCGGGCAAAACTTGCATGCGCTTTCGCTCGGTGCAAATTCAGTACCTTCGTTTGATAGGGCTTTCTTCGCCGCCGGGCGTGCTACGTTTTCGCGCCATTCTTCCAGACGCTCTACAGAGATTTCCCACGTGTCTACGTTATTGATGCGGGGCTGAAATACCGTCATGCGAACACGCCGGGTCTTCTCTAGCGTATCCCGATATGCTTTGAGCGCGCCTAACGCATAGAGCATGAACTGTGGATTTTCCGCCGGAGATACTTCCACGCCGCGCCCGTACTTAAGGTCAATAACGTGTATCATATCGCCGCGAATAACAACCGCATCGCTCGTACCCCAGCAACCGGGGATACCCGTATCAAGCCGCTGTTCTAGCATCAACGCGCCGTCTTCACCTTTAGCTTTTTCGAGAATATCCAGGTACCAAGCTACATAATCTTGCATGGCTTCGTATTCCCGCTTAGCGGCTTGTTCATCGCCGCCTAAAAAGTCTAAAAGCTCAGCTCTAACTTTTGATGTGTCTGCTTCGTAGCTTTCATGCCCTGGCAGTTGAAATTCCCGGCGGGCTTCCACCTCTGCCAGAGAATGAGCGATAGTACCTTCACGGGCAAAATCGCTTTCTTTCGGTTTTGGTGCTTTTGCCGCCATTTCAACAGAGGCCGTACAGGTTAGCCACCGCGCCGCGCTAGAAGGCCCTAGCATTGCGTGCTTACTAGGCATAGTTTTCAGATTTCGCAAGCTCAATAAAGCGGGCGGTCTGTTCTTCATTCATGGTGCTTATTCGTTTAGCACCTACAGTAGTAAGTAGCCGCTTCAAAACCGCCACATCTTCGTTCTGCATCATTTCAGATGCGAGAACGGTAGCGTGTGCGAGCAAGTCCTTTAGGTCTTTAGGCTCTTCCTTCGGGACTTCTTCCTTCGGGACTTCTTCCTTCGGGACTTCTTCCTTCGGGGCTTCTTCCTTCGGGGCTTCTTCCTTCTTCTTAGCGCGGGTAGCGCGCTTACGCTTAGGCGCGGGTTTCTCTTTAGCAACGCTTGAAGTTTCTTCCACCGGCGTGTTCTCGCTGTGAAGTTCACCAGCGATATAAGCTACTAGCTTGTTCTCGAATGGGCTAACCATCCCGTCGCTAGTTTCGAGTTCAATAGTAATACGCATGGTATTACACCTTTCTGTAGTTTCGATTTTTCGTCTTATCGAGTTCTCTATGACGTTTTCAAATACCTACAACGTGAATCGTTGATAACTCAACTATAAACCCCTCGGGGTACCAAATGCAACCTGAGTGGTTGTGAAGCTAGTCACTAAATTAAGTCTGACTCAACGACGCGAACGAAGACCTGCTGAGTACCATACGCGGCACTCTTACGCGGTGATGGATTGAGAATCCAGCCGGGTAGGGTGCGTAGCACGCGCTGTATCTCTGCAATGTCGCGGCTTGTATGGTCGCCAATTCGACGGTTCAGATCTTCACACCATACCTGCAACGCGCTAATCGAATTGATAGGCTCGGTACCTTCAACCGCGAACCCGCCGGGCGCGTTAGCCCGCCATTCCAGACGTTCATCAAGTGACATGTTCTCCCACCCGGCGGGTACCAGCGAATCAACATATTGCAGGATAAGGCCGGTAAGCGGCTCTTCCTGGATATACGGTGTGCGAGCGCGGTTCAACAGCTCGGTTTCCTCTGCTGTGAAATGTAACTTTTCACCATCTTTATACATCTGTACCGCCTCAGCCCATACCTGGTTTATGTATTCGTCCGTAAGAGCGTCAAAGTCTACCTTATGCTCTGCATGCACAATAAGGAAACGGCGGTTACCATCTTGACGGCGCAAAAACGCGGGGTCATTAGTAGTACCCCATACGACAGAGCGGCGCGGGTAGCTAGTCACTGTCGCCGCGAACGGCGCGCGGTATTCGTCCTTGCGTTGTGTTAGAAACTCTTTGAGCTTGTTAAAATCCGCCGCTCGGAGAGAATGTCCTTCATCTGCTGTAACTATCCACGACTTACCCATCTTCATAAGCGTATCTTTATTGCCGATTTCATCCAAGCTGTTGTACCAGCCACGCGACATTTTTTCTATCCACCATGATTTACCGATTCCCTCGGGGCCATAAATCATTAACATATTGTCCCATTTGATACCCGGCTCGAATGTCCTTGCAACAGCGGCTACAAGCACCTTGCGGGCAACAAGCCGGGTGTGTGGTGAGTCTTCCACGCCAGGGAGGGCAAACTCGACACGCGGCACCCCGTCCCACTCTAGAGACTCCAAATACTCCTGAACGTAATCGTGCTTGCGCTCTTGAACTAAATCCCTCAACACGTGGCGCAAGTGATTTTCGGTCATGCGCAAGCGGTATTTGCGTTCCAGGTGAAGCAGGATTGACGAAAAGTCGTAATCGTCTAACTGAGTGTCATTATCGTGCACGTCACGCCACGGGTAGCTACCGGGTGTAAGCTCCATAGTCATACCGCGGACGTTTAGCACTATCCCTTTAAAAATCGGGTCGTTGGCGGTAATCAGGTCTAGGTTCTGTATGGTACCCTCTACCATGCCCGCCTTGGTGCGTGTCAGTTTTTCTACCCATGAAGTGCTATCGGTTTCGTCGTTGATTTCCTCTGAAAACGACTTGAGAATCTCAGCAGACTGTAGTTTTTTCACACGTTCATCATTCGCCGCAAGCTCGTTCATGGCCTTAGTGGATGGTAGACGATTCACGGGTACGCCGTCTTTACCCGCGTCCAAATCCCCGAATTTATGCACCCGAACCAAGTCAAAAGCGTTCATCGCCCTACCCCCGGCGGGGTCGTTTGCATGATAGCTGTAGACAAATCCAGGATTTTCAGCAATGGGTGCCATACCCGCCTCTGACTTCGCGCCGTTGAGGTGGAAACGGTTAGTTGTTACCCGTTCATACGGTAATTCAAAGACCCTTATCAGCTCTGCCCAGTCTTGATAGGCTTGACAAAACAGACCTGCAACCCCTTTGAGAGTTTTAGGGTCTTTACGTTTCTGCACGCTCTCACGCGGCGATTTATCAAACTTGTTCGCACCTTGTAGCAGAGCATTATCAATCTCAATAGCCCTACCCTCACGGGTGAGAACGGTATACCCGTCCCCGTTAGTCGCTGGCAGGAACATATACCGCTCATGCTGAGCTGTGGTAGAGTCAAAACAGGTGTTACCAAGCAACGCCATAACGCCATAGCATAACTCGGTATATTTCGCCGGGGCTACCTTCTCAGACAGGGGCATAATAAGCCGATAGCGCGGCTTCTCTTTCGTAGAGCTAAATGTACTGTGCAGAGCGTAGGCGTATCCGTCAAAAACGTTCTGTACTCGGTCAATAAAACCACTATCAGGAAAATCAACGTCGAGAGTTAGAGCGCAACGTGATACTACGCTTGATTTATTGCGGCGTTCACCCTCGATTTCACCAAAAATGTAGTTACCAGCTTCTTTCTCGCCCGCCGGGGTTACCACGTATTCAAGGAATTTACCCCATGTGATTTTTCCTTGTTTCCAGGTTATAGAGTTGCGCTTAGGGGCGGTTGCAAAGTCTAATTCTGTGGTTGGAGAGACTTCCATCGTGTACCTTTCTAAAAATCCTGTAAATAGCTCATGAGCGCGTCTTGCGCTGTCTCTTTGCCTTTGAGTCGTGAGTCTATTATAGAGTCGATTGTGTTTCGCGCCATGACCTTGTGAATTATTACCGTGTGTTTCTGCCCCTGCCTAGAAAGACGCTTATTCGCTTGCTCCCATTCCTCAGTGCTCCAGGGTAACGTAGTCCATACGATAGTATGCCCACCGTGTTGCAGGTTCAGACCATGACCGATAGACGCGGGGTGTGCGGCTAGAACCGGTATCTCACCGTTGTTCCATGCGTCGAAAACGCCTTTTTCGTCTGAGGTGTGCAACACCCCGGCGGGTAGCGTAGCTTTTAGTTCTTCTAATTCCGCCTTGAAGCGGTAGAAAACCAACAACGGCGAACCGGTGCCATCGTAGATTTCGAGAACCGATTTTGCCTTTTCGTTATGTAGCTTCGTAATCTCAGCACCGTCTAAGTAATCGTCCACATCTGGGTAGATAAACCCGGCGCTAATTTGTGAGAGCTTACCAGTCATGACGGCGGCGGTAGCGGCGGAATGTATCTTACCTTCAGCGGCTTCTACCACTAAATCCTTGCGCATCTGGTTGTACGCGCGCCGGGCGTTCGCTGGTAGTTCCACTATAACGTCGTTTTCGATTACCGGCGGTAAGTCTATTTTCCCGTCTGTTTTCATTGACATGCAGAAAGGGCTAATCATGTCGAAAACGTGCACATCCGCGCCGGGGAGGGGCCGCCATTTTGTGACATAGCCTTTCCACCCGATAGTTTCGGCTTCAAACCACCGTTCACGAAATGCCGCTAGAGAGCGGCCTAGCGTAACACCCCTATCGAGAATAGCTACTTGCGCCCATAAGTCGAGAAGGCTATTCGGTGTAGGCGTACCGGTCAAACCCCAGCAGTTCACGACGTTACGGCGTATTCTGTTAGCGCTCTTCCACCGTTTAGAGGTCTTAGACTTGTACCCGCTCAATTCGTCAAGAATGAGTGTCCTAAAACGTCCATCCGCCGCGTATGACTCTGCATCCGCTTGTACATCACGGCTAATAACGTATATGTCGCCCTCAGTGTTTTCTAGACCATCCCGGCGGGCGCGCGGGCTTCCCGTGCACTGAACCACCTTGAGGTCTGGTCGCCATTTCTTAGCCTCTTCACCCCAAACATTCATAGCTACTCGCTTAGGGGCGATAACCAACGCGGGAAGGTGTTCGGGTGTAAGAGCGGATAAAGTGATAGCTGTTTTACCAAGACCCATATACAGGAAAAGCCCGCGCCCGCCGGGTGCTTCTTGAAGGAACTTTACCGCGTCTTCCTGGTACTTATGTAATTTCAGTTCAGAGTTCGACACGCTTACCCCGATACTTGCGTTCTAGTTGTTTGCGAAATTCCTTTGACCGGCGGTCACCGCCTTGACGTGGACGGGATTCGTACCAGTCTACAAGCTGTTCCGCCGTCCACACCGGCGTGTTACCAACAACCGCCGCCGGTTCTGGCAGGGGGTGCCGCTTATTGATGTGGTTACCGGTATATTTTGCAATACCTAGCATTCGCTCGGCGGCTCGCAAATCATAGAAATGCGGTGCACCCTTGAGGGATTTATCCTTTTTCATGGCTTCCTTCCTATAGATTCAACCGTTCAAAGTTTAACACCTTGAACGGTTGAAGTCAATTATTTCAGATGTGGCAGGTTCACTATGGAGTTCGACGCGGCCACATCCCAGAACGTAGCATCGTCCACACCGATAACGTACCCGCCTCTTTCCTTATGCAGTACACGCCGGGCTATCGCTGGCAGGTCAAAGCCTAGTAACGCATCCGCGAACCGTTCCTGTAGCTTATCGACGATACCGCCGTATGTAGCCTGTTCTCTGGTCGGATAAACTTTTCTTTCCATTTAGTAACTCTCGATTCCTGAAACATCATCACGGGTCAAACCGAAACGCGCTAGTAGTTCGTTCTCGCAATATTCGTAAGGGTCTTTACCTTCACGCTCCAGTTTCATAATTGGCGACGTTAGCCTTACGCGGTCATTGGGAGAGGCATTGCCCATAACGAAATTGGCGTTATCGAATGCGCCAAAGAAGTTAGGGTTAGATATTCGTAGCTCTACGAAGCGCCCGCTTTCGTCCGAATCCCAGACTAGATAAGCGTTCGCGCCAAAGTCTAGATACTCTTTGAGAACCACCTTCACGTTCTCAGTTGGTACACCGTAATCGAAGGCTTTTATGTAGTACCTTATGTCTTTCACAGCCCCTCCTTACCAAGGCGTATAAATTTCTTCTAGTTCATCGCGCGATACACCGAATTTATTTAGTAGCAAATCCTCGCAATACGTAAAGACCTCTTTATCCTCTGATAGCGCCGTACCGGTCTTCGTAATACCGTCTACAAACCCGTCAGAGTCTTGTAGCTCAAAGTTTCCGAAAACATAACTCATTTGGTCTATCTCGTTTTCATCTTCGAGAGTGCTTACCAGCAAATAAACTAGGTAAACATTTGCGTCTTCCTTCCACCTGAGCGCTACCTTAGCCCCGGCGTTCAGGTATTGCCGAAGAACCGTTTTAGCGTCTTCCTGCTTCACACCGGCGTTGAACAACTGCTCGAAGTAGTAAGTCTCTTTCATCATCTTTCCTTTGCCCGTCTCGAAGCCTTGTTGCTTCGATATTTCAAGAATACACACTTTGAACCGTTGAAGCAAATCGCCCGCCGGGTGTTTCATGTCTCAAACGCTAGAAGGCTCTCTAAGAGGCTAATTTCAGCCCACCCTAACAACCACCCACCTAAGCCATAAAAACCACGTAGCGGTCGTTCTGTGGCTTCTTAGAGTAGATTTTGTCCTTCTACCACCGCACGCGTGCGAGCTATCCACCCGTCCACCCCGGCGCGGCCATAAGCTACAAACACCTGAGTACCTAATTTCGCCGCCTTAGCGTGCCACAGCTCTTGTGCTTTCGAGAGCCTACCCTTCTCGGTTTTCAGCTCAACTAGCCAAATTCCCCCGCCGGGTGTCATCACCATGCGGTCAGGTACCCCTCGCTCACTCGGTAGGAACTTTATGGCCTTCCACCCCTCACGGCGGCAAGCCCTCATAAAATACGCTTCTAAATCTGCTTCTCTCATACCCCTACGGTACCACTACCGCCATAACACCGCACAGCAGACCGTAGAGCGCCCGCTAACGGACAAACACCACCCGGCGGGCATAATCACCCATTGACTCAAAACTAACCGCTTAGAAAGCCGTCTAGCCCTCAACGCCACATCGCGCCGGGGTAGGGCGACAGCCCAAGCTCATAAGATTTTTCCGAAAAACCCTTGACAAGTCCAAAACCTCTATGTTATCGCGCGCACGCGTTCCTTAACTTAATAAGTTATATAGTTATATACTATCCACCTTCTAAACTTATAATCCGCGCGCGTACACCCGCGCATGCGCCCGCGCGTGTTCCTTAACTTAATAAGTTATATAGTTATATACTCTATTCAATTTTCAACTATTCAATTTTTAAGAACTAGAAAAAGACTTCAAACTCTATATAGAGAGAGTTTAGGCTGATTAGGGCGTTGACTAGGAGTTTTACCCATTTTCAACGGTTGAATTTTGAGGGAACAGAGGGCATAATGCAATAAATGACACTACTAGACACATCTGAGGGCATAATGCACTAAACTGTATCAAATGACAACATTGACCCTACCATTTAGAGCATTTCGCCCTCTAATCCTATCGTTTGATGTAGTTTAGTGCATTATGCCCTCTAATCCCTCAGATTTTGGCGTTTGAAAAAGGGTAAAACCCCTAGTCAGAACCCTAATCAGCCTAATTACGCGTTTTATAGAGTTTAGAAACTAGTTCCTAGAAATCTAAAATCTAGACTTTTGAAAACCAACCCCTCAAAATCACCACCTCTACACCTCGCGCAAAGCGCACCCCCGGCATGCAAAACGACGTTCCAAACTACCCACCACGCAAACTTAGGGGACTTCTTCTTTCGCGCCGGTTTCGGTTTCTCTCCATAATTACTCTCTCTATAACCTATGAGCTTCATCACATAAGCCATCTATAGGACAAATCAACGCTTCAAATGTGGTATGCTTGAAATACAGCTAAAACCCACGATAAAGGAGCGTCATTATGAAGACCGAATCAACCTTGCGCCCGCATGAGCGCGATAACGACTTGCACCTTACTCTAGGGCTGTATCAGCTTCGAGTTCTTGAGACGGCGTTACCGTCTGCTCGTTCGCTCTCTTACCAAATCCCAGCCCTATTGTCTGAAATTGGTGAATTGCAGGGTGTGCTCGCTAAAGAGGTTCGAGACGATAACCGCAAGCCAAACTACCCGGCGCGTAAGGCAGAGCTTGGCGACATTGCGTACTTAATCGCGCTCACGCTCAACGATTTAGGCGTTCGACGTATTACACCCGCGAACACCCGGCTTGCTGTTGAGCGTATGGCTAACGACGCCCTAGACGTTGTGCAGACCCCATTCGTAGGGGCTTTCGTGTTCTCGCAGGTGGGGGCTGATACTCTCAAGGTTCTCAACGCACCACGTGAAGAATCAACACCCGCTTTACGTAACTACGCTAACCGCCTAGCCCGGTTGTGGGAGTGCCTACCGTATCTTGCTGAGCGGCTTTTAGCCGGAGCAGAGGAATATGACACCCGGCGCGCTATGGTGTTCTCATTGAAGAATAATAACAAGCTAGTGAAAGAGCGTGCGGCGCTCCGAGAGGATATTTTTCAAGACGTTCTCAATGCTAATGTTCTCAAGCTGGCAGACCGCAAGAAGCGCGGCAAAATCAAGGGTAGCGGGGATAATAGGTAATGACAACGAACGATAACCACCACGGCGAACACCTGGCACGGGAAGCCGCCGACTATCTCGAAGAGTACAACCGGCTCGGCGAAGAGCAAGCACGTAACAACCTCTTTCCAGAACCGCTACCTGCAAGCCAGCACCATAACCGCGACCACTACGTTACCCCCGGCTCGGTAGGAACGAAAGAGCGCCGTCGGTTCTCACTAGGTATGGTTGCCACTATGATTATCACGTGCATGTTCCTAGCGCTCGCTCTCTTATCGACTACGCTACCAACGTTTTTAAAGATGTTGTTGTGTGCACCTATCGCCTTTATGGCCGGGGCATGCATCACCTACGCTCTCGGTGGACGTTATACCGAGAGCGACGAATAAGAAAGAAGGTACACCCATATGAAGAAGAAACTCTTTGCGTCTCTCGCAACTGTTGCGGTAGCGTTCTCAACCCTCGCCCCTATCGTTCCTGCGGATGCCGCACAGGGCAGACAGCCGCTTTCACATACCCAGTGCCAGCGCCTACGCGGTGTACAGCCGTGGGTACCGGGCTATCTGAATGCTAAGTATTGCCGTGGTTGGTTCGCTACTTTCAATTGCGCATTCGGTAAGCCCTATTGCGAGTAACCACCACTAACAACTAGACTTACCCGGCGCGGTTCTTATCCTCCCCGCGCCGGGTAACCCTAACAGAAAGAAAACCCATGAAGAAAATACACACGCTTTCACCGCGTGAGGACGTTCAAGAGCTAACGAAAGAACTACATGACTTCCTAAATGGGCGCATCGACGATAACACCGCCATCACCTTGTGCATTGTCAAAGATGGAACAGGTAGCGCGGCAACAGCCCTCTCACTCAATAAGCCCTATGACACAAGCGTTTTCCATGAAGCAGAGCAGGGCGGCTTACCGAAGGTTCACTACAACATAGACAACCTGAAACTTCACGTCGTGGTTCGCTCAGAACCTCAAGCGTACGAACTGTCTAAGATGTGGCGTAAGTATGAACAGCGTTCTTACTTGGCGCTGGAAGACCGGCGGGCTATCGACGTGGCTACAGCTAAGAACACAGAGGTGCAGGTATCGGACGTTCTGATACCGGCGTACTATACGAACATGGTAATCCCCAAAGCAGACGTTCGTACCGTGCTGACGAACGTGTTCATCGCTCATGTGTGGAACCACCTCGTAACTCTCAAGAATCCGCGCATCAGCGGGAAGTACCCGGATACCCCGGCGGGTGATGTAGTTATCAAGTTGGCAAAGATGAACCGTGTAGCCACCACGGGCTTACCCCGCACACCACACGTTCTGCGCTCAATGAATATGCGTAAGCTCTCGGATGTACTAGACGCGCTTACTACCTACCTTCAGGAGCAGGGGTGCTACACCACCTCTTCAATAGTGAATGCGCAATACGGTTTTAGGAATGATGCGAAGTGACACATGAACGACTCATGACAGTACTACGTTATAACACTAGGGTGTTCATTACCGCTGTCGTTGCTCTAGCTGTGGGGTTGTTTATCTTCATCATACCGATTGAGATTCTGCAACTAACATGGGCTAAAGGCTTTGAGCTGTGGTACATCAAGGTATTAGGCGCGGCGGTAAGCATTACCTTACCCGGCGTGATTATACATTTCATCGTTTGGGATTTACGAAATAAGTAAGGAGCAGAACACCAATGCCTAACGCACCATTGGAATACGCAACTATCTTGAATGAGCTACTCAACTCGTATGCTTCACGGCAACGGCAACCATCGGGGCGGTACGCCGTTGAGCGCTACCCCTCGTTGCTCTCGCTGTTGGATGACGCAACGAACAGCGGCGGTAGCACCGGCGCGTCTGCATCGACGGCATCGGTACCGCTCTCGCTGGATGTGGTAGACCTCAAGGAGGAATACGGTATCAAGGACTCAGAGTACTACCGCTCAACCATTCTCGGTAAGCTGGCAACTGATACCTACACCGAAGGCGACCTGCAACAGTGGGTAGACCTGCATGAAGCTATTAGTAATCTGTTCTACCCGCCGGTGAAGGAGTTCAGTTCCAACGCTCTAGAGTGTAGTAACTGTGGCTCTTCACCGCTCAAGGGAGTCAAGGAACCTGACTTCCTGGTGTGGTGCCCAGCGTGTCACCAGACATGGACGATGGAGGACTACGAAACTGAGATAGTTTCTCAATTGACCGACCCCCTCCCATAGTTGCGGGCATACCTATATAGTGTTATAATATATGTCGCACGATATTAGTGCATCTATCTACAGTCAGTTTGTTATCTAGACAATGTAGATTTTTAGTCATTGAGAGGCTAGGGAGTAGATACCCTAGCCTTTCGCTTTACCTGGCATGGGGTAGCCCGTGCAGGTAGACACCCCGGCGGGTACCCCACCCGGTACCCCATACCCACCCCATACCTATAGGACACCCACCATGCCAGCATCACCGGGTCAAGGTACACGCCGCTACATGAAGTTGCGTGCGATATTCCTTGATGAATGCAAAGAAGCTAACGCGCCGTGTTGGTTATGTGGGCAACCGATTGACTATCGGTTGCCCCATAACGACCCGGTCACCGGCGCGGTCAATCGTGAAGCGTTCGAGTTAGACCATGCTTACCCTCGGTCTACTCACCCTGAGCTTGCGGAAGACCCGTCGAACTTCCGCCCGTCCCACCGTGCATGCAACCTCAAGCGCTCGGATGGTAAAGGCGACTTGCCAATGGGTTCAGTTTCGTCTCGGTTCCTTATCGAACCTGACGAGTCTTATACTTATGAGTTCAACTAAGGTATATATTCTTAGTATTTCAAATTTATTACTATTTTTATTCCTGTAAAAGTTTGGGGATTTCTGAGTAATTCAGGATAAATAGTAGAACACTCGTACTAGGTTGTACCGGGTATTTTGTGGGTTTCACCCGGTACAACCTAGTTAGTTACCAAAGGGTAGTAACCCGGTATTGCAGGGAAGTAAGGGGTATGGGGGTAAAAATCACGGTACGAACATACGTTCGGCTTGTTCCGGGGCGCACCCCATCTCTCCCCCCGACAAACATCTAACCCCATTCGCAATTTTTAATTACTCGTATTAACCGCAGAAAACGCGCCCCGGCGCGAAACGGAGCCGAAAAATGACCGAAAATAACGCTTTGATATACGGCGAGATGGAGACTGCCGTTCGAGACGCTATTGAAAAAGCCGATTGGCTTACGGCGGCGGACGGTGCGGCTACTAAGATGCTGATAAACCTAGCAGGGCAGTACGATAATCTCGAAGAGGATTACGTAGACGGTAACATTTCCCGCCCTGAGCAGATAAAAGCTCAATATACAGTAAACGTGCACATCGTTCAGTTGATGAAACAGCTAGGTTTGACCCCTGAATCACGTCAAGGCGTGCCAGAGCAGAAAGTACAACCGAAAGAGACGGATTCAGAACGTCGTATGCGTGAACGCCGCGAACGCCGCCGCGCTCGAAACGGTGCAGAGCATAAGCGAGTGTAATTATGCGGGACGAAAACGGTAAACTCTACGGTGATACCGCGCCCCGCATCTTCACGCCGCCGTTTCGAGAGCTAACACCTGAAACTTCGCTAGGTTTTGAAGCGATTGAGACGGCAAAAGAAGATTTAGGCCGTAAACTGCACCCCTGGCAGGAATGGTGGCTTATCCATTCGCTAGAATTAGCCCCCGGCTCGTACACATCGGATGAATACCCGGTGTTGCGGTTCGAGACGGTCATTCTTCTTGTGGCACGCCAAAACGGAAAGTCGTTCATCGCCTCTACCCGCCTTCTTTGGCGAATGCTTATGTGGGATGGGCCAGAAATTGACCCGTTGTTGGTTCTCGGTACCGCTCATAAGTTAGCGGCGGCGGAAGAGATACAGGCGCAAGCTCATAATGCGCTCAAAGCGTCCCCGGCGAGCGACCAAATAGCGAAAATGACCGGTACGAACGGCTCTAAATCGCTCGAATTGGTGAACGGTTCTCGCTACCGCTGTGATGCGGCATCGGATGACGGCGGGCGTTCCTTCTCAGTGACAGACTTGTTCTTTGACGAATTACGTCAGCAACAAGAATGGTCGCCGTGGATGGCGCTTACAAATACGACGAATGCTAAGTTTTCGTCTCAGGTTATCGCCGTCTCGAACGCGGGGGAGTCAAAATCTGTTGTTTTGAACAGTTTGCAGGATAAAGCGCGTGCAGAGGCCCGCGAATTGCAAGCATTCATTGATAACGGCGGCGACCCGGAGGATTGGGCTAAAGAACATGAGGTGTCTTTAGGGCTTTTCGAGTATTCCGCACCGGAAGACGCGAATATCCACGATAGGGACGCATGGGCCGCCGCGAATCCCTCGCTCGGTTACCCCTTTGGCCCTACAGAGAAGAAATTAGCGGCAAGCGCCGCACTCGTCGGTAATTCCAGTGAAGACGGCGTACCTGAACATAAATTCCGTGCAGAGGTGCTATGCCAGCGCGTTGCAGTCGCCAAAGAAGGCCCGTTTAAGTCGAAAGACCTTGAGGCGTGCCTATCCCCGGCAAGTGAGATTGACTCAGAAAGCCCTATCGTGGTGGGAGTCGATACCTCAGCAGACGGAAAAATGAGCTACGTAGCCGTTGCAGGTTTCACAGCAGACGGTACCCCCCAGGTTGAGGTGCTGACTAAACGCCCGTTCATGGACTGGATACCTGATTTCTTGCGAACAGGGTTGAACTTCACGCCGCGCGATATTGTGTTGCAGGGCAAAGGCTCTCCCATTTCGTCTTATCGAGACTCCCTCGATAGGCAGGGCGTGCGTTTTACCCCGTGTGAAGGCTCGAATCTACCCGCCGCGTGCGTGCAGTTCGCAGAACGAGTAGAACAACATAAAATCCGTTGGCGCGACCAGCCTGTGCTTACCCGCCCTCTCCAAGAGGCGGTCAAAAAACATTATGGCGACGTGTGGTCTTGGAACCGCGATAAATCGCCTATCGACATTGCGCCTCTATGCGCGGCAACGTTCGCGTTATGGGGTCTGTTGCGATTACCAGATGAAGACGAATCGAAGTCCGTATACGCGGATGAAGATTATAACGAATGGTGGAAGTAGTTAGAAGGTGAAATATGCCTAACGCCGGTGATGTTATAGCGCGCGCGCTCGCAGGTGGTTTATCGCGCGCGGTAACTACGTTTATGGGACGTGAGGTTGTGGTAACCTCCCCCGGCGTGGGTATCGAATCTGAACCTCTGAATCTAACACCGGAACAGATGTGGCGTACACAGCCGCATTTGCGTACTGTTGTCGATTTCCTAGCTCGGAATATTGCACATCTAGGCTTGCATGTGTTCGATACATCGACGGATGATAGGGTACGTGACCGTAAATCGGTGCTTGCGGCTCTAATGTCTCAGCCAAACATGCACATGACTACCTTCGAGTTGATTTATGACTTGGTGGGTAACCTGGCACTGCATAACCGGGCATATTGGTTCATTTATGAATCTGCTGAAACGCCGTCCGGATGGGCTATACAACCTTTTCCCGCGTCATGGGTGAAAACCTCATACGGTACCTACTGGGAGCCTACGCAATATGTTGTTTCACCTCCCGATTCGCCCGATAAAGCGGTGAAGTTCAAACCTGAGAATGTGCTTGCGTTTGAGGGCTGGAACCCGCTACCTAGCAAAGAAGCCTCTGCTGTTGAGACATTGCGGCTTACGCTCGAAGAGCAGTACCACGCCCGCAAACATCGTACTCAAGTGTGGCGACGTGCAGGGCGTGTGGGTGGATATATCACCCGACCCGTGGATGCGCCCCGGTGGACGAATCAAGACCGCCGCCGTTTCCTCAAGATGTTTGAGGAATTTACGCGTGCAGGGTCTAAAACAGGTGGTACCCCCATCTTTGAAGAGGGTATGCGCCTTGAAACGTCTGAGTTCAACTCTGCAAATGCTGAATGGGCAGAGTCGGTAAAGCTCTCATTGGTGACTGTCGCACAGGTTTACCAGGTAAACCCGGTGATGGTTGGTGTTCTGGATAACGCGAACTACTCGAACGCGAAAGAGTTCAGTAAGTCGTTGTATACGAACACCCTAGGCCCGCAAATCCGCATGATTGAGCAACGTCTGAACACGTTCCTCATTCCTATGTTAGGGCTAGACCCAGCGGAGCACCTTCTAGAGTTCAATATCGAAGAGAAACTACGCGGCTCGTTTGAAGAACAGGCCGCCGTAGCTTCCGCCGCTGTCGGCGCGCCGTATATGACTAGGAACGAAATTAGGCGCATGAATAATCTCCCCGCGATTGAGGGCGGGGATGACCTGATTATGCCTCTGAACCTCGCAACCGAAAATGTTTCACGTGAAACAGACGGCGGCAACGACGAATCAGAGAATGTTTCACGTGAAACATTGGAAAACGACATACCAGAGGCGGCTAAGTCTATTATCGACGCTCACGGCGACCGCGCCCGGCGTGTTATCGCGGCAAAAGGCGATAAAACGGAGGTTCGAGAGCGCTTATCCCGTGAATTAGCGCAAGATTTGGCAGATTTCCCCGAATTGGCGGAAAAAGCCACTGATTTATCGACAACCGCCGCCGGATTGAGTGAAAAAGTAGTAGAAAGTGGTGATGTTTCACGTGAAACATAAATCCCTTGTGGTGGACGTGAACACCACCACCGAAACAGGCGTTTTCACCGGATACGCCTCGGTATTCAACAACGTCGATTTAGCGAACGATGTTGTGGTCCCCGGCGCGTTCGCCGAAACACTACAGTCATACGGGCCAAACGGTGAAAACATTCCCTGCTATTGGAACCACGTTCTTGACGACCCGCGAATGTGCATCGGGTGGACGCTCGAAGCCCGCGAAGATGAACACGGGCTGTTCGTTAGAGTTCAACTCGACCTCGATTCAGAGGTTGGTGCGAAAGCGTACCGCATGCTACAGCGCGGCCTAGTTCGACAGATGTCAATAACCTACATCGTTGAACAGGAAACACCCAATAAAGATACAGGCGTGTGGTACCTGCAAAAATTGAAACTTTTTGAAGTCTCTGTTGTTCCGGTTGCGGCTAATCAGGAAGCAGAGATTTTGGACGTGAAGGCAGACCGCCCTAAGCGGGAACGCCCCTCAAACGATACAGAGGAAAACGAAGAGAAGCCTCTAGATAGCGAAAGCGGTAGTGAAGAGGAACCTCAACCGGTCAATTCGGAGGATGAAGAAATTCACAACGAAGAGGAACCGGAGCCGGTCAATTCGCGTGTTCTCGCACTCGCAACAGAGGTTGAACTAACCAACATTCGACTATCCATTATGGAGGTAATCTCGTGAATCTGACTGAACAGCGAGACGAAATTATGAGCAAGACCGGCGCGCTTATTGAGAAGGTGCGCAAGGGTGAAGTGCTGACTGAGGAAGAGAAGTCCGAAATGGATACCCTCAAGACTCAGGCCGCAGAGCTTTCCGACCGCTTCAAGCGAGCAGAGGAAGCAGAGGCGCTTATGAAGTCCCTCGGTTCCCGCGAAGTAGCAGTACGCGAGGAGGAACCTGCACAGGCTCGCTCTCTCGGTGAGTATTTCGTACAGGGCGCTAAGAGCGCCGGCATTACCCGCCGCTTCAAGGCTGGCAACCGTGTAGACCCGTTCGACCTGCCCGAATACACCGGCTCGAAGGCCGCAGGTGACGTTATCAAGCTCGATAACCTACAGGCTACTGCCGGGCATCTCATTACCCCCGATATTGACCGCAATATCGTTACCGCCTACACCCAGCGCCCTACCATTGCCGCATGGCTCGGTGAAGGCACCATCGCATCTAACGCTATTGTCTACTTTGTAGAAAAGGTGTGGGACAAGAGCACTAACGGCGATTTCGCTACTGTTGCTGAGGGTGCTGACAAGCCCGGCATGACCCCGCCCGGATATACGGAAGTTACCGAAAATCTCAAGAAGATTGCGGGCTGGATTAAGCTCTCTATGGAGATGGCGGAAGATGCTTCCTTCTTGGTATCTGAGATTAATAACCGTCTGCTTTTGCAGTTGCTGATTTCCGAAGAACAGCAGTTGCTTTCCGGTGACGGTGCGGGAACCAACATCAAGGGTATTCTGAACCGTGAGGGCTTGCAGGTAAAGACCTCTGCTAACGCCGCCGGTAACCTGGATGCCGTGTATGAGGCCATGAACAGCGTCTACACTAAGACCGGCTTGCGCGCAGACGGCATTGTTATAAACCCTGCCGATTATGAAAAGTTCCGCCTGTTGAAGGACGGTAACGGACAGTACATCGCGGGCGGTCCCTTCCAGGGACAGTATGGCGTTGGCGGAGTTCTGCAAGACCCCCCGTTGTGGGGTCTGAACACTATCCAGACCACCGCTATTGCCGCCGGTACCGTGCTCATTGGTGCAGGTAAGGCCGCCGCAACCGTATACCGCAAGGGCGGTATTCGAGTTGAGACTTCTAACGCAGATGGTAACGACTTCACTAAGAACCAGTTCACCATTCTTGCTGAGGAACGTCTCGCACTTGCGGTTCGCCGCCCGGATGCTTTCGTGAAGCTGACTCTAGGGAGCTAACCGTGAAGCACTACGAAGTTGAACATCACGGCTTGTCTTATACGGTTCAGCTTCACCCCGATACAGCAGAGGCTATAGGGGCGGAGCCGGTAGTAAAAGATAAGGCACCAAACCAAAAGAAGAAAGTTTCACGTGGAGCAAAGAAGAATGTTTCACGTGAAACACCCTCAGAACCGGATACCCCCGGCTCGGAGGTTGAGACTGAGGAATAACGTTGAACTACCCACCTATCCCCGCGTCTACGAATGTGGATGAAGCAATAACGTCCATGATTCGCGCTTATTGCGGTTGGCACGTTGCCCCTGAGGTAAACGAAGCCCGTAAGTTCGATTACGACGGTTCGGGGCGGCTATTCATACCGACCCTGAACCTTGTTGAAGTACAACGTGTTTCCGTGGATGGGAAAGACTTGTACGATTGGACGTTTTCGCAGGATGGGTGGGTAACGTTTTCCCCTGAATACACACCCCCGGCGGGCGACCGCGCGGTTATGATTGAGTTCAAACACGGGTTTCCGCAAGCACCCGAACTTTCGTTCGTTCTTGAACGTGTGAAGGCTCGGTTAGCCGCGTTACCAGCCGCGCCGTTGGCGTATCAACGTGCAGGTACGCAGTCGGTAGGGTATGCAACGAAGAACGGTAGCATTTTGGGCTTCTCGCTCTCGGATAGCGAGAAGGAAGCCTTGAGTCACTACCGTTTGAAGGAGCAACCACTATGAAGTCTGTAGTTTTCCCTGGCTCTGCACAACCCGCGCCGTCTGTGGTATACCACAAGGCGAAGACGGGTGAAGTAGACAGGTACGGCAAACCAACCCGCGCATGGCGCGAACCTGTGCCGGTTGAAGACTTCATCTTGGATGTACCTTCCACTGAGTTGTCGCAAGATGGCATTACGGTTCGCCCTAATGCAGACGTTACACTTTATCTTCCACCATCGTACGCAGTGGCTACGGAGGATAAGTTCACGATTACGCACCCCCGGCTCGGTATTGGGGTTGAATGCGTTCCTGAAGGCGTTGGTTGGGGCATCACTAACGCATTCACGGGTGACGCGTTCCGTACAGAGGTCAAGCTAAAGGTTCGCCGTGGTTAAGGACACACTATGAAAATCAAATTTAATAAAGAAGCCTTACGCCAGTTGCGCGAGTCTCCCGCTGTACGTGCTAACCTCGAAGCGCGCGCCCAAAAGATAGCAGATGCGTCTTCACAGGGTGGGCGTGTGAAGGGGTACATCGTTACCGACCTTGTCTTGGAAAAGCCCCGTGGTGCGGTCTCTGTTATGGCGACCGGGCACGCCGCCTATGATAATCGAAAGCGGCAAACGCTGTTGAAGAATATTAGAAAGGGCGCGTGATGGATTTTCAAGACCCTACCGTTACCGCGCGTAGCTACTTGATGAAGCACACCGGCGCGCCCGTTTTCCTTGATGAACCAGACTCGGATTCTTACGACTACCGTAAGCCCTGCATCATTATCAAGGATGTAGGTTCGCGGGTGCTGTATCAAGGTTCCTTTTTAGAGGCTTCCCTACATTTAGACGTTCGCGCCGATACCCGCGAAAACGCAGAGACGTTAGCGCGTCAAGTGTTTTCGGTTATGCGTGAGTGGCACGGGCGCGATACCTCAGTTGTTCCTCAAGACAACAACGATTTCCCTAAATGGAGTCCCGAAGCCGATAGGCGGATTCCTGCATATGAATTTACTTACCGGGCGTGGTTTCGCCCGTCCACACAAAATAGTTAGGAGTGCCTAGCATGGCAGATTCTCTTTCGGGTGTTGCCGCGATTCTCACCGGTAAACCACTCAAAGCAACCGGCGGGGTGACACGCGCACCTATCGGTACGCCGCTTCCTACGGATGCGACTACTAAGCTCAATGCGGCCTTCGTTCCTCAGGGCTTCATCTCGGAGGACGGTGTTACCCGTACTACCGACGCATCGGACGACAAGATTAAAGCGTGGGGCGGACAGGTTGTGAAGGTTGTCCGTTCTGACTTCTCCGTTAGCTACAAGTTCAGCTACATGGAGTCTGCATCGGCTACCACCCTCAAGTCTATTGTGGGTGAAGAGAACGTTACCATCACTGAACCTGAGGCTGGCAAACACAACGGTAAGGTAGCGGTGAAAATCAACGCTAAGCCCGCGCCGCGTGCTTCCTACACCTTGGAGATGTTGGACGAAAATACCTTCATTCGTGAGGTTATCCCCATCGGTCAGATTTCCGTTTCCGGTGATGTGAAGTTCACTCACTCTAGCGTTATTAGCTACGAAGTGACTATTGAGGCGCTTCCTGATTCCAGCGATAATAACGCTTATGAGTATCAAGACACAGTTTTGCCTGAAAAGTTGGCTGAAACTAAACAGGCCCTAGGCGTTTAATAGCGTCTAGCTCGATACCGCCCCGGCGCGTTTTCGGCTCTCACGCCGGGGCGGGTATTCCCCTTTAGAGCCGATAACCATAACGAAGATAAGTAGAAAGCAAGTGTTTTCCCCGCACCTGCGGGGATGAGCCGGAGCCGAACAATGGCACAGAAAGCCAAAGCAAAGAAGACTTTTACCCGTAAATCGCAGAAACGTTACGAAATGGTAACCTTCACAACGCCGATTTACGAAGAAGAGTTTACGTTCCCCGCCGTTAAACACATGAGTCAGAAATTGGCAATGGCGCTAGATGCAGGGCAGTTCAAAGTGTTCTACGAATGGCTTCGTAACGCGGGTGTGTCCGAAGAAGAGATTGACGCTTTCGCCGCTCTGGATGGTGAAGAAACGCGTGAATTTATTGACGCTTGGAGCGACGGGCAGTTGGCTACACTCCCAAAATCATAGCCACAGTTGAGCTGTATAACCAGCACACAGAGGCGGTTATAGCTGAGCTGGCACCGGCGGGTATCCAATGGCATAACATCGGTGATACGCACACGTGGGATGAAGTTATTTCGGTTCTCTCGTGTGCCCCGCCGTGGGGGCCTATCCAACGCGCTATGAATCCGAAAACCTGGATTTGGGGTGTTCCCGGATACGACGAATTGGTTACTATCGTTGAGCTTTTAGCCACAGGCAATGTACAACGCGGAAACATGTCAGGTGCTAGGCGCTCTGACTTCCCGCAACGAATCCGCCGCCCGTATGATGAACGGGATGTAGTGGAAAAGAAGACCGTGGGTAAGGCAGAGGATGCACGGGTTGCGGCGGCAATTGTCAATGAGCATACCGGCGTGGATTTCGCATCGGTATTGACTCGATAATCTAGAGAGGGTGTATTGTGGGCGCTACCGTTGAACTAGCCACCGCCTATATCACGCTTGCGGCGGAAACGCGCGGGCTATCGAAACAAATAGCCTCTGAGTTGCGAGCTAGTGAACGGTACGCGTCCACCACCGGGCGTAATATCGGCGATAATATTCGACAGGGTATCGCATCGCGTAAACCGGAAGCGGATATTACCGGGCTACATGAGAAGGTAGAGGCTTCTCAAAAGAAACTAGCCGCCGCAACAGATAAGGCATCGCGCGACCGCGCCGCCGCCGCCCGGCGTGTTGAGATAGCAGAGGCGCGGCTCTTTGAGGTCAAGCAGAAAGATAACGCTACTGAGTCTCAAGTACTCGCGGCGCAAGACCGGCTAACTACGGCGCGCGCTCGATACACAGAGGTTTCGCGCCGTGGCGTTTCGCAGATTATCGCTCATAACGAAGCGCTAAAGTCCGCACAGGCGAACCTCAACGCGGCAACGCAGAGCGCGAATAGCGCCCTGTTCGCCCCGGCGAATAACGCCGTCTCAACAGTTCGCCGTATGGTTGCTGAGACTGGCAACGCGGGCGGGGTATTTACCCGATTCGGTAACCTAGCTCGAAGCGCGTATGATGGTGTAGCCACCGGCGCGTCTCGAACAGCTAGTGTTACCCGTAGCGCGTTTAGTGGTGTGGGTGATGTTGCGTCTAGCCTGTTCCGTGGACGTTTCTCAGAGGCGTTTAGCACGGTAGCTAGTGGCGCTAAAAATACCGCGTCTTCTATGGCGGGGTCTTTTAGCTCAGGGGCTTCTCGCATCTGGCATTCACTCACCGGCGCGTTCCGTGGTACCTCGGATACAGCAGGTGCAGAGGGCGCGGCGGCTTCTAGCCGTTTTTCTGGTGGATTCCGTGGTATTCGAGAGCGCATCTCGAACCATTTTCAAGGTGCGTTTTCGGGGGCTACCCGTGGCGCGGAAGAAGCCGGGCGCGAATCCGGTACCCGTTTCGGCGGCGCATTCAAGGCCGCTATCACTGGCGCGCTTGCATATGTTGGCGTTCAACAGATAGCCGGGCTGTATAAGAACTTCGTGCAGGAAGCGGGCGACCTTGAACAGTCTGTTGGCGCGGTTGATGCGGTCTTCAAAGAATCCGCCGCTCAGATGCACCAATGGGCCGCCACGGCTTCAACGTCTGTAGGTATATCGAAGAATGAGTATAACCAGTTCGCAAGCGTTCTAGGGTCTATGCTCAAAAACGCCGGTACGCCTATGGAACAGCTCGGAGACAAGACTAACAAGCTGATTACCTTAGGTGCTGACTTAGCGTCTATGTATGGTGGCACCACGGCGGATGCGATTGAAGCGATTTCCGCCGCGCTACGCGGTGAAATGGACCCGATTGAGCGCTATGGTATTTCACTCAACGACGCTATGCTTACGCAGGAAGGCTTACGTCTTGGTATTCAGAAAACCGGCGGGTCTTTCGACACTCAACAGAAACAGCTAATCGTTCAATCCCTGCTGTTCAAACAGTCAGCAGACGCTCAGGGAAACTTCTACCGTGAGCAGGATACCTACCAGCACAAGACACAGGTTCTTGCGGCGCAATGGAAAGACCTTTCGGCTCAGATAGGTGAGCGGTTCCTGCCAGCGGCGGGTATGGTTGCGGAATGGCTCTCCACACAGGGGCTACCGCTCTTTGACTCATTCGCAACCAGTATCGCCAATGTTGCGGATTTCCTACGGAATACGATTCAGTGGTGGGGGCCATTCGCTATAGGCATTGGTGTAGCCGCCGCCGCGTTCGGTGCATATAATATCGCTGTTGCGGCGTATAACGGAATTATGGCCGCTATGGCGGTAGCGAATGGTGTTGCAGAGGCGACGTTCTGGGGTTTGACCGCCGCAGAATGGGCCGCGCTATGGCCTATCTACGCTATCGTTGCAGGTATCGCCGTTCTAGTTGGCGGGCTTATTCTTGCATACAATAATATTGGTTGGTTCCGCGATTTAGTGAACAGCGCCTTTACAGGTATTCAGATAGTCGCCGGTATCGTCTGGCAAGCTATCCTAGATGCGGTAAACGCGTTTGTCACGTGGTGGCAGACTTACGCTCAACCCGTTATTGACCAGGGCATTCAAGCTATCCAAGCTGGCATGATGTGGCTGTGGCAAAACGTCATGATTCCCGCCTGGCAGGGTATTCAGACGGCGATTCAATGGGCATGGGAGAATATTATTCAGCCCATCTTCACCGCCATAAATGACGTGGTTACACATCTGCTCGCACCCGTCTTTGTATGGCTGTGGCAGACGATTATCACGCCGGTCTGGCAGGGTATTGTGAACGTCGTTACCTGGGCATGGACTACAATTCTACAACCCATGTTCCAAGGCATTTGGGCATTCATAACGGATATTCTTGCGCCGGTCTTTGTGTGGCTGTGGCAGAACATCATAGTGCCAGCCTGGCAGGGTATTAGCGCGGTTATTGGTTTCGTTTGGAATAACGTTGTCAAGCCGATATTCGACGCTATCGTTTGGGTGTTGCAGAACATCGTAGGCCCCGTGTTTACGTGGCTCTGGAACGAAATAGTTACCCCGGCGTTCAATGGTATACGCATCATCATTGAAATTGTCTGGAACGTCATTCGCGTTATTTTCGACGCTATCTATCACGTTCTCAAGGACGTGTTGGGCCCGGCGTTCTCGTGGCTCTGGGAGAACATCGTTAAACCGGTGTTCAACTGGATAGGCGACCACATCGGCAAGACAATGGGCTGGATAAAGGACAATGTTCTAAATCCACTAGGCCATTGGTTGCAGAACGATTTCGCTAACGCATGGAGCAAGACGGTTGAGATAATCGGTCAAGCCTGGGATACCCTGAAAAAGGTTGTCGGTACACCCGTCAAGTGGGTTGTTGATACAGTAATCAACGGTGCGTTGATTGATGGGTACAACTCGCTAAATGACGTATGGAGCGGCGCCGATATTCCCCGTATCGACACCGGCGGTATTCCGTCGTTCGACGTTGGCGGTTACACCGGCCCCGGCTCGAAATACACCCCGGCGGGTATCGTTCACGCCGACGAATTTGTGATTCGTAAAGAATCGCGCGCTCGGTTTGAGCGTGATAATCCCGGCGTGTTGGATTACCTCAACAAGTACGGTAAAATCCCCGGCTTTGCGAATGGTGGTCTCGTTGCGGGTTACGCAAAGGGCGGTAAGGTTGTAGACCCAAATAACCCGTTTGACGTTATCGGTGTGGGTCTTGACCGCGCCGGTAAAGCCGTTGATGATGCCGTAGACTGGGGATTTGACCGTGTAAAAGACGCGATTCTCATTCCTGTTGATACAGCGGCTAACCTCGCTAAAGACAAGTTCAAAGGTAATGAGTTTGTTGTTGGCGCTGTTGGTTTGGCGCAAAAGTCTGCACACGATATAGCCGATTTTGCGAAGGAAAAAATAAAGTCCTTCGTGCCTAAGTTCAATCCCGGCGCAGGTGTTGAGCAATGGCGGCCAACGGTTGAGCAAGCTCTCGGTATCGCCTGGCTCCCGGTAACACCTGATTATGTCAATGCGTGGTTGTCTCAGATTCAATCCGAATCCGGTGGCGACCCCGGCGTGACTCAGAACGGCTATGTAGATATCAACACGATTACCGGCGACCTCGCACAGGGTCTTGTTCAGGTTATCGGCTCTACATTTGCGGCTTACCGCGACCCGTCGTTGCCTAACGACCGTAGGCACCCGCTCGCTAACCTCGTTGCAGGTATGCGTTATGCGGCGGCTCGGTACGGGCGCGGCGGTATGCTCGGCGTTATCGGTCATGGGCATGGCTATGCAGACGGTGGTAGGGTTACCCCGGCGCTCTACGATAAGGGTGGCTTAATCCGTCGCGGTGTGCAAGTTATCGACCATCAACGTAAAGACCCTGATTATGTTCTCACTTCTCAACAGTGGGAGAACATGTACAAAATAGCGGAAAACTCAAGTAAACAGGTAAACAGCGGCATCACCATTGGCACCGTTCAAGGCTACACAGCTGAGGAAGTGGCACGTGAGATTGAGCGCCGTCGTAGGCAAGAAGAGGCACTAGTATATGGCTAATAAAGCGCCTGTGGTTCGATTGATTGACCCTACAGGGGTTGAGGAACCGGTTTACCTGCTCTCTACAGGCCGTAGCGCTTTCACCCTTCTTGAAGGGGTGGAAGGCTTCGGCCTACCTGAGTTTGAGTACAAGTTAGCGGATAGTCCTAATGGTGTAGGCTCGGTTATGCAGGGGCAACGCGTGAAAGAGCGCGAAATATACCTGCCCCTGCATATCCAAGGCGATAACCAAGAAGAAGTTATGCGGCGCTGGGGTAGGTTACAGCGCATCACCAACCCCGGCATGGGCGGCTGTATCTTGGAGATTACACCTGAGAACCGCGCGCCGCGTACTATCCCCGTCCTTTATAAAGAGGGTTTGCAGGGTAACTTTGGTTCTACGTACCGCAAGTTCTGGTACACAATGGGTTTGAAGTTACTAGCGCTAAATCCTTATTGGTCTGGTAGTACACAGACTCTTGTGTGGAAAACGCAGACTAACTCTAAGCCGTTTATTAGTGGTGGTGCACAGGTGAAGACACATAAGTTCTTCCCTGTTATCCTGGATGCTTCCGCCGTGGCTACAGGTAAGCGCATTCAAATCAATTCCGACCGCCCAGTTTACCCCACATGGTCTATGACCGGGCCTATTACGGATTTGAAGATTCAGGATGCGACCGGTAGGCAGTTGGGTTTTTCGGGGCAAATCGCGCCGGGAGACACACTGACTATCGACACTGGGACTTATGGTTTATCCTACGTTCGCGGTGGCGTTATTCAAGCGTCGGACGATTCGCTGTATTCGCGGCTCGGTGATAACTCGGAGATGTTCACGCTACCGCCCGGTGAGTCAGCTATTCGAGTCACCGGCGCGGGCATGACCGCTCAATCCCGTATTGAGTTATCTTACACGCCGTTGTATCTATCTGGTTATGAGGGGGCGTAATGCTAACTACGAATTTGCGCGACCCTAATAAAAACGTCTCAAGGCAGATTCGGTTCACGAAGCTATCGGCTGTGTTTCGTCTCAATACGCCTACCACGTTCACAGGTACTCTAGACCCTTCATCGACACCGTTTTTTGACCGTATCGCCCCCGGCTGGGGTGTGATAGCGCGTGATGACGGTGTTCAGTTTGGTGGCGACCTTACGAAGATTCATCGCAAGAACGATAAGGGCATTCCCACCTGGGAGCTAACCGGCGTAGGCGATTTGCAGGTTCTTGCAGACCGGCTTACATACCCTAACCCGGCTAAGCGTGAGAACGAACAAGATGTATCGCATTATCGTGATAAATCCCCGGCGGGGTTAGTGCTGTATAGGCTCATTGAGTTAAACGCCGGTTCGAGAGCGCTACCTGAGCGGCGCGCCCTCGGTATGGAGACAAAGTTCGTCAACGCGGGTAGTGAAGTATCCGTTGAGACGCGTCTCAAGTCCCTGCTCGAAACATGTCAGACTCTAGCGGCGGCGGGCAATATGGTTATCGAAGCCTACCCGCAACCGAAGGGGTATCTTATAGTTGTTCGCCCGCCTACCGTTCGCGCTAAGTCCGTTGTATTCACTCAACAGGGCGGCGAAGTTCTCGGGTGGGAGCTAACGAACAGCGCACCTACTGCTACTACCGTCGTTGTTGGCGGGCAGGGTGAAGGCGCGTCTCGAACCCTTGAGACGCGTACCCGTCCGAATACGTGGGGGCGGCGTATTGAGGTATTCAAAGACCGGCGCGACACGGATGAAGCGGCGGACTTGGAGAAAGCCGCGAACGAAGAGCTAGACAAGGGCGAATCACAGCAAACGCTCAAACTCGATTTTCGAGAGACTGAACGACTCAAGTTCGGTGTGAATTTCCAAATCGGAGATACGGTTACCGCCGTCTTAGCGCCCGGCTTGCAAGCGACGCTACCAGTTACCCAAGCAAAAGTCGAATGGGACGGGTACCAGAACCGTTCCGTCTCGCTAACACTTGGCTCTGTTGATGACAATTTGCGTGATGTGCGAATGCGCAAGCTGTTTAACGACATTTCGCACATCTCAACTATTTAGGAGACAGGGATATGGCAGGTGAAGCACAAGTTAGCTTCCCGAAAGTCAATGCGCCTCTGACTGCTGAGGAATGGGCATCGGTTACGCTCGGTATCGGCAACGGTACCCTAGATGAAGGCACGGGTAACTACCGCATTACATTTGATGATGCTTTAGACCAATGCGTAGTCTCACCCCCGGCGGGTAGCGGCTACGCTCATGCCATTGTTGCAGGTTTTTACCACCACCTCTACCAGCCGGTGCGTTTGCCGTTGCCGCCGGTAACGCAGAAAACTACGTACATTGTTGCTTTGACGTTTGACCCTACTAAGGCAGAGACTACCCCCGTAGCGCTTACTGTTCATAAGAACAACCTGGATAGCACCGGCGGGAAAAAGCACGTCGTTCTGGTTGAAGTAGACCGCCATCCCTCGCAGGTTCTTTCACAGGCTACGAAGCGCGGTTATGCTCAACGTATCGCCCCTATGATTGATATGCAGGATTCGGCAACGCTACCCTCAGCTAATCAGCAGATTTTCGGGTCAATGGCGTATGTGAACCGTGACCGCGCGCTATACCGTGTCTCGCTCAACGGTGCGAACCAAGGCGCGGCGTGGTCTCATGTTCTAGGTACGAAAACCGTCAAACCCCTACCTATGGGCGGCTGGGATATTTCTACGCAGTCACCTAACCAGTATGGTATCAATGTAACCCCTACACCTGAGGGCTTCAAGGCTGAATGCTCGTTCAACTACATTCGCTCAGCATTCAGTTATAACGTTGGCGGCTCTTGGAGCGTGCTAGGCACCTTCATTCCGCCGGAATTGCGAACCGTACAGTATGCAGAGTCCATGTTTCCGGTAGTGTACTTGGTAGGCGGTAGCATTCGACAGCTTGTCGCCCGTGTATCGTTTTTTGACGGTACCTTATCCCTCATAAACCCTTTTGGCGGAACCGTGGAAATGACACAGGGCGGGCAGTTGAACGTACCAGCGGTCATGTGGACGGCCAATAAACTCTATACAGTAGACGCATAGGAGACGTATTTATGGCGCTAACGGTTAAAAGCTCGCTACGGTGGGGAGATTTGACGGGAAACGTTCGCGCGGTTCCTGTAACCACCCCGGCGGGCGCAAAGGTTGAAGACGTATCGAAGCTCATTACGCGCGGCGTTTTTGAAGACTTTGTGCTAGACGGTGCAGACGGCGGCCCCGTGAAATACGCCTTAATTCCGTACCTGTACGACCACGACGGGATTTTGCGTTTGGACGGGCAGGTGTACGAAGCCACCGTGAAGCCAGGCGTGAATGATATGGTATCGCTAGACGATTTGCCGTATTTCTACAACGCACAGCGTAATAAGGTAACCACGGGGACATTCGCGCTCGCTTCTATCGTTGCGGGCGGCGACCACAAGGCTATTACCCCCATCCCCGCACCTGCACCGCCTACCCCGCCGGTGGTTGCACCCCCCGCTGTTACCCCTTCACCTGTACCGGAAACGGCGGCGGATGAAGTGGTAGAAACGGGTATCCCCGGTGCAGACCCTACAGGCAAGGAAGACTCAACCGCCGCGATACAGGCGGCTATTGATGAAGCCGCTAAGAATATCAACGGCGGCAAGGTATACCTACCGGCGGGGATCTATAAAGTCTCTTTCCCTTTCTTGGAACTAAAGCCGCACGTGACTGTTGTAGGCGACGGTTCTAGTACCTGGATAGTCGCAACAGCTGATAAGGCTGTGACTGAGAAGACCGGAGTGTTCCATACCGGTACTTACAATACGAAGAAGACAGACCCGAAGCTATTCCGTTTCGGTGTTGAAAATCTGTTCATCACCTCCCGCGCGGCGGATGGGCAACACCACGACCCTATTCCGAATGTTTGCGGTATTGTGTTCAATACCTTCTTACAAGAGAATCCAGCAGACCCCGACGCGGTACCTACCCTAAAAGATGTTGAGATTTGGGGTATGGATGAAGGCGTAGCTTTGCTCGGTTTGGACGACCAAGGCATGAAGGTGTACAACCTACGCATTCGCCGTACCTTAGGCCCCGGTATCGTTGTGGGTAAACCTAAGAACCACCCGGAAGGTACGGGCGGCGCGGCGGATAACAAGTTTATCTGTGCAGACGTTTCTAGCGCTAACTTAGGTAAGCGCGGCGCGGCGGGCATCGAGATTTACACCTCGCAGACTAAGTTCGTTGCGTCTACCTCCTGGTATAATAAGCGTTTCCGCCCCTGGCAGGATATTTACGGTCTTACTACACCACAGCTAAATGCTAACGGACAGTTGGCGGCGGCGCGTGTCGCTATGGGTGCTGAAATGACCGCCGGGGCAAGCCGTAATCGACAGTGGCAACACGACGGGGCGGGTTGGTATATCCGCTCTACCAAGAACATTTTCAGTGCTTGTACTGCACAGGAAAATGGCGGTCATGGGTGGGTTGTCGAATACTCGGACAACCAGTTAGCCGGGGTGCTAGGTGAATCTTCCAGTTACACCGGTTGCGTCCATGATGCGGCGGCGGTGAATGAAGCGGCTGACTTCTACATCTGTAACGACGCTCAACGCACTACGATTACGAACCTTCGCGCAGAGAGCGCGCGCGGCTCGAACACCGGTGCACGTTTCGGCGTGTATATCGAACCTTACGCCAATGAGGTTGCTATCACCGGCGGGTTGGCGCAGAAACAGACCACCGCGCCGGTGTTCCTCGGTAAAGATTTCCGGGGTACTACCCGCATTGAGGTAAACGGCGTTTTCTACGGTAACCCTGATTTCAAGCCTGTTGTGCAGGGCGCATTCAACTACCAGGTAGCAGAGGAAACGGAGCGTAGCCGCCCGCGCCGCATCGTACCGGTGACGTATTTCTATGCCGACCATTGGCAACCGGTGGGCATGCAGAAATGGCACCAGGTAGGGCTTGCCGGGGATGTTGTACCGTTTGTGATTATCAACCCGAAAAATGGCCCGTCCAAACGCGGGGATGATGATTACAAGAACTTCTCGCGCCAGGTTCAAATCATGCGTGATGAATTTGGTTTGAAGGTCTACGGTTACATTCGCACCGGCGCGTCGATTGATGCACCGCGACCTGAGGCGGATATCCTCAAAGAGGCTGACGAATACGTGTCGCAGTACGCGGTTGATGGTTTCTTTAAAGACGAATATAAGAACGGATGGGGTGCACAGGCGGGCGCATCGGCGTTCCACCGTAGCACCTACAACAAGCTCAAAAGTAAGTACCCGTTCCTGAAAATCGTGGGTAACCCCGGCGCGTCTATCGCACCGGAAATGAAGGGTACCGCCGATATTTTCATGACCTATGAGAACGACGCGGCTACGTATCTCACGGCTAAAGACCTGACTCAGGAACACTACAAGGGAATGAGTCGTCATGCGTTCTGGCACACTATCCACGACGTGAAGAACTACGCGCAAGCTATCCAGGTTCTGCAACGTGCGGATACTGTGAATGTCGCTAACCTGTACCTTACGGACGACACGATTTATTCCGGTGCTGAGCGTAACCAGAACCCGTATGACTCGTTGCCGTCTACCTGGTTGTGGAACCTGCAACTGGCATGGGCGCGCGGTACTCTAACTGAGTACATGGCTCAGGTTGAGACGGTACGCGCCGGGCATGCTATCGCTAAGGCGGCGGGTGTAACAGCGGCGGCTACCGAGTTAGCGGCTCAATACAAGAAGCTGACGGGTGATGATATTTCCTAATCTACCACCGGAATTATGGGGTTTTCTCGGTGTTCTCACCGGGGCTGTAATTCCGTCCATCGCATCATGGGCTAAAGACCGTGATGCGAATAAGCATGAGTCTAACCGCGAAATGATTCGCCTACTGAATGAGCGTTTGAACCTGCAACAGGAAACGCTTGTGCAGATGGAGAAGGATTTACGCATAGCGCGTGAAAACTCGTATCGAATGCTAGACCGGTCTAGGCTTGCTGTTTCGTTGGCGGCGGCCCATATCGTGCGTTTGAATAACCACATTGATATTGGCGCGCCGCCGCCACCGCCCGATATGCCTACAGAACTTCGCGGGTATATCCATGAGTTTCTGTGGGATACCGGCGGTGAAGCGCCACAAGTAAATAGAGAGAAAGAAGAACACTAGTGTCTCGTACAGATGTAGCCCTTGCGTGGATGAATGCCCGCAAGGGACGTGTAGTTTACAGCATGGAGCAGAGGTGGGGGCCAAGCTCTTACGACTGCTCAAGCGCTATCTATTACGCACTTATCGCCGCTGGATATTTCCCACAGGGTACCGCTATCGGCTCTACTGAGTCGCTGTTCAACGACCTTGAACGTTTCGGGTGGACTAAGCTCGCACCTAACGCAGATGGCTCTTATTCCCCTCGGCGCGGTGACGTGTTCATTTGGGGTGTACGCGGTGCTTCATGGGGTGCTAACGGGCATACCGGTATCTTCCTGGATGATAACGAAAACATCATTCACTGCAACTACGGTAACAACGGTATCTCGGTGCAACAGCACGATAGCTATTGGTCTCTAGCAGGGCGACCGGCGGCAACGTTCTACCGCCCGCCTCAGGATACCGTACCCGCCCCGCCGGTTCGCGCTCAGAACCAGAATCGGAGCGGATGGGTTGCTAAGCGTGGCACCTTCACCGTGAACGACACGCTACCCGTCTCGAACGACACTAACCCCAATTCCCCTGCACAGGGTGAATACAAGCCGGGGCAGTCGTTTATCTATGACGGCTACATTGCTGAGAACGGTTTTGTGTGGCTAACCTACACAAGCTATTCGGGTAAGCGCCGCTATGTGGCGATTGGACCGGATGATAACAACCCGTCTAACACTTGGGGTACGGGTTTCTTCAACTAATCGAATAAGGAATGAAAAACTAATGAACCTTACTAGTGAGCAGTGGGCATCTGTCCGTAAGTTCGCCTACGCTGTTATCCCTCTGGTTGGTAACCTGCTTATCGCCCTCGGTTTCGTATCGACTGAGCTGTGGCAGATTATTTCCGGTATCGTATTGCAGGTAGTCACCTTTGGCGTGGCTTTCTTCAACGTTACCCCTACCAACCCTTCTGCCGAAAACGAAGCACCTGCGGAGCCTGTGGCACCGGATGCTAACGCTAACGGTACTACTCAGCTCTAAGAGCGAGTAACGAAACACCCCCGGCGCGTTGCCTACCCAAACGCGCCGGGGGTGTTTTTCTGTTTCTACTGTACCACTTTCTAGCGGCGCACCTCTTCCACGTTAAAAAGCCTCTTTAGGTAACCCACCAACTCGTAGTAATCGCGTCCTTTCAGGATGTCGTTCACCGCATCCACAAATCGCACATCGAGAACATCGGAAACAACCTGCAACTTACCATAATATTGGTGCGTATCCGCTTCCCTAAGGGTAGCTAAGGCCGCAACCGCTAACGCGCGGTCTTCATAACTCTTAGCGTATATAACAGACCTGTAACCGCGTGACGTTGCACTGAACTTCCAAAGCCTACCGGATGTGTCTGTTACAGTGAACCCTACCGTATCCATCAAACGAACCGCGTTGAAGTCTGATAGCTTATCAGGTTTCGCGCTCAACCTCGGTGCGTTATGAAAATCAATTCGTTTCAGCATCTCAGTTGTAACAGCTACCTTACGCACGGAACGGTGTTCATCGGTTTTGCTTCCATCAACCACGATTATCTTACTATCGTCGTTCACAGTGTAGGCACAGATGAAATGTTGTAGCCGTTCCAGAACTTCCCCGGCGGGGGTAGGTTCCCTAATCTCACCCATGAGATTCTTCACGGTGGATGTTACCAATTCGCCTGGTTCCAGCTTCGAGAGCTTATCAGCTAACAGGATAGCCTCTGCTAAGGTTTCTTGCTCGTCCGTTAGCATGAACACCGCATGACGTAGGAATTCAGGAATGGTGTAGTGCTCGACGGTTTCATCAAACGTGATACTGAACCCTTGAGGTTCATCTTCTTTCATGTACCCGAAAATATCCCGATTTTCGTTGTTATCATAGGTGATACGCTTACGGTCTTCGTCCGTTATTGATACCTCAACATGTGTAGGGCCCTCGTTCAAATACTTGTGGATGATGTATTTTACTTCATCGTTCAGAGCCTCTCCACCGTGAAAACCTGTAAAGTCTGTTAGGTCATAACGTTCTAGCATGTCCCAACTCGATAACCCAATACCGCTTACGTTAATCCAGGTAACCGACTCTACGGTCTCGTTTTCGGGTACCTTGCTAAGTTCTTCACTCAGTAGTACCAAGGTGGCTAGACTCTTTTCGTTCTTCGTACCCCACCCGCCGCGCTGTGTGTTATTTTCGTCCCTAAATTCGTACCTACGCGCCGGGGCGTTCTTTGGGGTGTGGATGAACCCTTTCTGCTCGATATGCGGTTCAGACCAGCCCTTACCATTCAGAAACTCAATACCGGTATTCTCGTTATCGCCGGTGCGAATGTAGATGTGCATTGTTTTAGCCTTTCTGTGGTTAGTTTTCGTTAAGTTCGATATGCCCGCGAATGTACGCAAGCCGTAGAACGATAGTCATTTGCTGGATTTTCTTTGCGTACCGTTCAGGGTCTTTAGCCATGAAGCGGTCAATCTTCTTTGCGTAGCGGCGGTAGCGACCCATCGGCGGGCGGCGAACGTTCATGTTGCCAATCTTACCTACGCGAACAACGCTACGCTTAGGCGATAGCCCTAATTCCTTCATCTCAGGATGCAGGGTGTAATCACGGGCGATATATGCGGATTCCAGCGCATCGCGCCCGGCGCGGTACAGTTCACGCGCTACATGAAGCTCTTCCTGTGTAAGGCTCAGAACTAATGATGCAGAGCCGTTGTTGCCGCTACGCAGGTTAGCGTATCCTGGTGCTACTGTGGTTGTCATGGTCTTTCTCTCTGTCTAGTGGACTTGTAAAGTTACTGTGGTGAAAAGCGGTATATCACGGCGCAGAAGCCATGAATGGAAGGTGTTGCATTCGTCGATTCGCTCGTTCTCGGCCACCACCTTGTCTATAGCGTTATCAATGTCTGATACGTCCGTAGCGGGTATGAAGCTAGGAAATGCTTCCATTACCCACGCCGGGGGTTTCTCGGCACTGAATACGCGGCCTAGCGTGAACCCGCCGCCTTTGGTGTAAGTGTACCCTATTTCAACTCTCATGCTGTTACCCTTCCACGAATAAGTCGAACGCTTCCAATGCTGAAAGTTCTGTGTTACGGGCTTTGCTAAGACCGCTTCCCTTAATATGTACACCCGGCAGGCCCCGTACAATGCTGTGTACCGCGCTTATCAGACCGTCTTGTGTATCGGTGTGAACCTGCTTAGCGAATGCTCGCCGTATCTTCTCGGATGGTTTCTCACCCGCCGGGAAACTGAACACATAAACGCCCTGTTCCACACGTTGAGCGTACACCCTGCTCGGATGCGAAGTCGTTAGCTGTATCTGCACGGCGAGCGCATCACCTGATACTTGGGTATCTTCCACGCGAACACCTACTAACGGTTGAAGTCGCCGTCGTACAGTCTCGGTAAGGATATAGAAGTTATGCGCTTTCAACTGCCTTGGAACACCGGCGCGTAAAGCCTCTCGAAGATGTTCACTACACCTACTACGAAGCGCGTAATAAGTCTCGTTCGTCGCTACGTACATGACTTGTATCGTTTTCACTGCGCTACCTCCGGAACCGAAAGGTCAAACACCGCGAACAGCGCATGACGGCGGTCAATCGTGGTATGTGAGCATCGAACGCCTAGAACCTCAACGCCTTTTGCCTTCGATAGTCCGGCGCGTACCGCGTCTTCGAGAACACTGAAATGCCCCGCTGGTACACGGTCAGGAACGTTCTTCGCTACTTCCCAGTACACAGGCCTATTCTGGGGGAAATGTACTGAGTATGAGTTATCCCCGTTGTAAGTGTAAATAAGTCCGTAGGTTTCCATTGTCTGCTTCTTTCGTCTTATCTGCTTCGTTAATTCAAGTGTACAAGACTTGTATCGTTGATGCAAGTCTAAATCTCAACATTTTCTGTGATTAGCGTCATAAGCCGCTCAGGTGGGTAGCGTTTCGCCCACTCATGCGTATGCGGCCCGTAGCCGTTTGTGATAATCACCTGATACACGCTCATGCGGTGCGGTAGCGGGTCTACCAAGCCCTTGTCGATAAGCTCTTGAACCCACACACCGCGCAAGTCTCGATATTGAAGCTTATCGGACAAAATACGCTTCTTCCGCCGCGTTGATGCGCATCATAGTACGCATGAAGACCTGATAAAGAGAGTTAGCATCTGTCGCCGTCTCGAACGGTTCGACATACGCGCCGGGGGTCTCAATAGACCGGCGCGTTACCTTTGCCCACAGTTTCTTTAGCATTGTCGATTACCCTTCCCGCACCCCAACAAAGAACGCGGTGCTATCCCCATGCCGTTCATGACCTAAATACTTATATTTATCATCTGTAAAGCAATGCACCCAACTGCTAAAGCTACTAATGTGTAACTCCCTAGGGCGTATGCTTATGACCTTTAGCACCCGCTCTATAAGCTCTTGCGGGGCGTTTTCTGAGTACTTGGTATCTAGTACATACCCTATTTTAGGAACGTACCTGTACTTGAGTATTGCTACTTTATCTTTAGGAGCACTCAACACCTTTGCCTACTTTCGTGATAACTGTACGGCGGCGTAACCACCGAAAACCAAAAGACCTAATGTCGCACCGTTTCCTTCGCCACGTGTAGCTACCACACCGATAGCGCAGAACACCATGAAGAACAGCGCGGTAACAATACTGATAACCTCGAATTTCGTGTACATCTGTACACCCTCCCTTGTCTTGGTTCGTAATTCAAGTATACACACTTTGAATCTTTGATGCAACTAGGCAAACGAAAACCCCGGCGTGATGAACACGCCGGGGTTGATACTAACCGTTGCACTCTACAGTAAAGACGGTGTGTACTTTTGGTTTCTTGAACTTCTCACCGCCTACGTACTTATAGCCGTACTCACCGCGCCCCTTATGCCAGTACTTGAACTCTGCAACTTCACGCATAACACTATTCCTTTGTCTGTATCAAGACCTTGTTTCCTTGACATTTCAAGCATACAAGTTTTGAACCGTTGATGCAACTCAGAAACACGTGTTTTACGCAACACCTGAAAATGACCGAAAGAAAGCGGGGCGTGAATTGCTTCAACGCCCCGCCCCCAACCACAGACAAAGGTAGTTACATTATACCTTATAAACGTTCATCGTGCATCAAAATAGCGGCGATATGACGAATTTTCTGGTACCGTTCCTGAACCGTGTTGAACGTGTAGGTGCTCAAAATGTTCTCGAACTTCTCTCGAACGTATGCGTCGATACCCGCCGGGGTCTTTTCCAACCCGGCGCGCTTCGCCTCTTCGAGTTCACGTGCTGAATCAACCCAAATCGACACGGCCATAGCGTCCGTGCCTTTCGCGTCTTCATCACCACTCAACCAGCACGCATAGAGCAAGCAATAATTCAGCAGGTCTACTATCGTATCCTTGAGTGTGTCACCCCCGCCGGGTATTCCTATCCGGTCTACTTTACGAGCGATATTCGGCAAGATGCTAAACATCTCACCGCGTTTACGCCATGAGTCGCCGTACGCTTTGCCCTTTTCGTCCAATAGCACTAGCGCCTGAATAACCCCGCTGGGTAGCGGTGTTCCAACTGCACACATATTCCTTACCCCTTCCGGTATCGTTTACAGTTATACCCCTCAGCAGAGAGCGGTAGCCCTTCTGCCCATGCAGGGCGAAAGTTTTCATCTTCTCCCATGATAGCGGCTACAGTCTCCACGTTTCCGCCGTCTACCAAGATTTCATCGTGCACATGCGCCACCGCTGGCACGCCTAGCGCGTCCATCTCAACCAGCGCATGAGCGAGCAAGTCACGGGCGACTGCCTGTGTCACGTTCTCAGTCAATTTCCCGCCATACGTCTGTACGCGGTTCCGGTACTTTGGGTCTATGAAAGAAAGAACGTCTCGCATCTCACCGAATTTCTCAGCTCGAATAACGCGCGGCTCGCGGTAGCAGACCGCCCGCCCGCTTGGTAACACGATTTGCATTTGGCGGCTCTGCACGTCCTTACGAACGGATACGTACTCTCCAACCCGCCCACCCCCGGCGCGAAACGCGTTATCGAGAATCTTCCAGAAACGGACGATATTCGGATTCGCGGCGCGCCATTGCTGAATGTGCATTTTCACTTCATCGTCGCTACCGTCTGCACCCATCGCACGCATCGAGACAAGACCGCCGCCATAACCTAATGCCAGCACAGCGACTTTACCCTTTTGCCGTAACTTGCGAGCGGCTTCATAGTCCACGCCAAACATGCGGCTTGCGGTCTCAATGTATATATCACGCCCGGCACGGAAAGCGTCGAGTACCCACTGTTCACCTGCCAGCCACGCTAAAACGCGGGCTTCGATAGCGCTATAGTCGCACACAGTAAACGGCCCTAGAAACATCGAACGTACTAATTTCTTGAGGTCTAGCGCGGTAACAGGTTCACCAATAACGACACGCGTAGCTAAGTCGATAGCTTCTTCATCGGTCTTAGCCGAATCACGTGCTAAGTTCTGCAACTGCACCCCCTGCCCACTCCAACGTCCGGTATGTGCGCCGAAGTATTTGAACGACCCGCGTAGCCGTCCATCGACTGAACCGCGCCGTATAGCCGCGTCGTATTTGCTCGCTGTGGTGAGAGAGGTATCTTGTCGCAACTCCAAAACCCGGCGGGCATCGGACGGTAAGTCCTTGACCTGCAACAGGTCTTTGACCGTTTCCGCCTTCACATCCTGCAACGACTGTAAGGCTTCATGTGGCTGTTCGTTTAACCACGCAAGAAGCTGATTTCGAGAATTGGGATTATCCGCGCCGGTTACCATCTTGATTTTAGAGAGCGCGTCGGTTTTCACGTCTTGGTTCGCGTCGGACGCGGCGGCGGCTAAAGCAGTATCCGTTTTGATACCTCTGTCGTTGAGACGGGCATCGGCATTCCACACCGCACGCTCACCCGGCGCGAACCCGCCGTGAAGCCGCAAAAGCTCTTGTCGCACCTGTTTGAGAACAACCACGTCTTGAATGTTATAGGTCTTGAATTGTTCCCATTCCTCCGGTTTATCTTCGGGTTTGGTGCGTATACCGGTTCGCGGGTTGGGTTTTGAAAACAGATTGATAAGCCGCGTACCTGCACTGTCTTTATGCTCAACGCCTAGCGCCTCTGCAAGGTACTCTAGTTTTTGAGGGTACCCCCAATTCGCGGCGATACCTTGTGTGTCTAACCACGATTCCGGTTGCAGATACTCACC